>OGRG01000931.1_pt1 | contig 23315 bp, 16 predicted proteins | sample 1553501 | NCBI WGS metagenome assembly OGRG01 (sample SAMEA2580018, study PRJEB22360) | human gut metagenome | biome: human gut; feature: human-associated habitat; material: faeces | place: Denmark | collected 2008/2010 | reverse complement strand
TGTTCAGAAGGGCGATCGCTACCGGTGTCATCGTCATATCCATAAATGTAAAATGTACAAATGCATTTACTGTATAGAAGATCACTGACCAGAGGATCAAACCAAAAAGGTCATTGATCAGATACACAAGAGCAGTTCTCTTACCATTCTTATTGGCTCCAATCGCAGAAATAAGGACCGGACATGCAGCACCGACACCAATACCAAGAACGATCGGAAACGCACTCGCAAATGTCAAGATTCCGGTTACAGACAGCGCCTGAAGTACACCGACTGTTGCAGATGCACTCTGCAGTACTGCGGTAAATGCAATACCAACAAGGATACCTGCGATCGGATTGGAAAACATGGTCAGCATCTTAATGAATACCGGACTTTCACGAAGAGGAGATACCGCTCCACTCATCATCTGCATACCTGTCATCAGAATTGCAAAACCAAGCATGATATTTCCTACATTCTTATGTAAGGTTCGCTTACAGAACATACGGAAAATAATACCAATAACTGCCACAACAGCTGAAATTGTTGCTGTGGAAAGAATACTTGCAATACCATTGGATCCTTCAATATAAGAAAGACATAAGATCCAGCCTGTAATACTGGTTCCGATATTTGCTCCCATGATGATACCTATCGCCTGTTTCAGTTTCATCATACCGGAGTTTACAAAACCGATTACCATAACAGTCGTCGCAGAAGACGACTGGATCACACTGGTAACACCAGTACCAAGTGCGACACCCTTCAGTGGAGTATTGGTCATCTTATAGAGAAACGCTTCCAGCTTATTACCGGCTGCCAGCTTCAGACCATCGCCCATTAGGGACATACCAAACAAAAATAATGATACTCCACACAACAAAGATAAGATCATTGAAAAAATTGCCATAATTTTCTCCTTTGTCATACTCGCTTCCTGTCATAATCTGTCAGGAGCCATGTTATCCTGAAAATGCAACTTTACATTTCCTTAATCTGGATTTTTCTTATTTTTAACATTTTCCCATTTATTATGCCACATCAATTTCCATATTACAACAACAGATTTATTTCGAAAATAAAAAAAATCGAAGGCAGCGGATCATCTTCCAAAACTCTGCCTTCGAAATGAGTATTTTTGAGTTATTTTTCACAAAATTTCTATTTTTCCAGACGCATCAGCATATCATCCAAAATATTTTCCAGGTACTCTCCCGTTGTTCTTTCCCCTTCTTTTTTTATCTGGAGCATCGCTTTCATATCTTCATCAGACAGACAGATAATCAGTTTTCCACTTTCCCGGAGACTTCCCCGCGCTGCCATTTCTGCATGTTTATCTGCGCCATTTCTGGAGATGATGATTGCAACTTTGCGAAGAGCTTTTTCGTACAGATATTTTTCTGTCGTGTAGATTTCCCTCTGAGTGATCAATTTTTCATAATTTTTAAATTCAAATACAATATACTTCGTAGAAAAATACTTACAGATTGTATCAAAAAAGTCCTGTGTTACCCCGTTTTTAATCTTACAACACATATCAAACCGATACAAATCTTCCTCTGTTGTCTTCTGCTGTTCCCACAGTGCAAGATATTCTCCAAGGATATATTTCAGGATTGAAACACAAAGTTTTTCATACTTTAAAAAACTCTCTCTGCCGGTTCCCAGAGCATCCAGCTGCCTGATATAACTGTCAGCAACAGATTCCGGCTCTGTAGTTTCCGTCTGGCTGCTTTCCTCCTCAAAAATAAAAGGCTCCGGTCTCTTCGGTTCTATGGTTTCCACCGAATAATTCAGGATTGAGATCAGTTCATTCTTCAGCTCCGGGTATTCCTCAAACAGCCACAGCACATTTCGGATGTCCCAGACATATCCCATCTTCGCTTCTTCGTACTTTCTTTTGGTTTCATCGGAGACCAGATTCGCCACTACACAGATATTCTGCAATGACAGATCCTTTTTCCGATCCGACTCTGCTCTGCCAAGCCAGCGGCTATAGCTCTGCAGCCGGTTAAGTGTGGCAATCTCTCTGGAATCACTGTACATTCTGGTCATAAAATTCCATTCCTCATCGCTTTGGAAAGAAACGCCTTTATATGTAAGGAATTTTTCAAAAAGCTGTTTGAAACGGGCCGTATTTTCCCAGTTTTTCGTCTCTATATCACCTTTTGATGTTATATGTGGTTCTGTACAGAGATTACGAACAACCTGTTCTGTAACTTTTACATTCGGCGCATACACAAGGCTTCTGTACATCCGGCTCTTGTTTGGCACAGAACGTGGAAAACCTTCCGGAAATCCCTTTAACCTGGCTATTTCTTTATGCGTGATCTTATGATAAACGCCATGAATACGGATCAGCGGCATTTTTATCAGGTTCCATGTAACCTGGCAGCTTTCCCGGTAACTGTCTTTTTCCCAGCACAGAACACCGTCTCCGGTATGCGAGGCATTGATCTTCTCTTTTTCAAAATTGATTCTGTAATACCAGGGATCCTCCGGCTTCATTTCTGCCCAGGCATCCAGCAGGATGCTGTTCTTATGTAATTGTGCCGGCATGATCATATCCGAACTATTCTTTCTTTTTGCCACAACATACACAAACTCTTCCCGCAACGGAAATTCGGTAATCTCAAAACTCTGGATATTTTTATGCGTGATATGATATCCGTATTCATTCAGTTGAAAAATATGGTTCTTTACGATACTGTTATGTAATTGCTTTTTCATAACAAAAAGAATGACCAGCGGCCGTTTTTTCTGCACCATTCCCAAACTGCAGAACACATCTTCCACTTTTGACTGTGTCAGATCAAATGCCCAGACATCACCGTCTGGAACTTCCACACCCCCCATAAGAGACAGATTGCATATATTTATTTTTCCATCAATATTCTCCTGATAGAACTCTGCCGTTTTTTTATCCGGCTCATACGCCTTAAGAATTTCATAACCGGCATTCTGAAATCCAAGAGTCAGGGCACCAATGCCAGCATTAAATATCACTACCGTATTTTTCATATATTCTTTCCTCTATTTTATCTTTGGTATCCTCTTGCGGCATCCCATCCAGTCAGCCGTTTCAAATACCGGATTTATTCCCAGACTATTGGCCACTTTTGTCATAACTTTGATACTGTCCCCTTCTTTGCTGATCCGAACAATCATCTGGTCTGCAGCACTCGTATTTAAGGGATAAACCACATCAATCCTGTTTCCCGATTCCAGCATTTCTTCGTTCAAAAAGAATTCCTACCTCGTGTAAATTAAGTTCTCCTGTTTCGTAATATTTTTCTATTTTCTGAGAAAACTCCTCATCGCCAAACTCCCTGTTTTGAATCTCATCTAATAACTCCTGATGCGGCAATCGGGTATGTATTTCCGATTTAAAACTGCCTTTTGGAACTTTAAGTTTTTCTTCTTTCTCCATCAATTCTATATTTTTATCCAGAAAACACAGGATCAGATCAATCTCATCCCGGATTGCCGCAAGCGGGATCTGTTTTCTCAGACGCAGCATTTTCTTTTTCAGTTTATCAATAACATCGTCCTTTATTTCATTTGCATCCAGCACTTCTGTTTTCATTTGTCTGATCAATACAACTTCCTCGGTGTCAATATACCCAAGCCCGGAAAGTTCTGTTAGATAATGTTCCAAAAAAGTCCGGTATGCACCGTGATGGTTCATATTTCCTGCGACTTTTAAAACCGTAAACTTCTTAAGAATATATAAAAATGTTTTTCGCTGGCTCAGATTACAATAGTTCAGGCATTCGATCAATTCAGCTGTAATACTGGTCACCTTTTTGTACTCAAAATAAAAATCCAGAAACTTTATCCATTGCTCTGCATTAATTCCAGCCACACGGTTAGCCTGAAATAAGGAAATCATACTGGGAACTCCGACTTTAAAAATGGTACGATTATCGTTTTTCTCTGTTTCCCAGTGCTCACCTCTGAATATTTTCCCCCACAGATCTTCGAATGCTCGTTCCTGTTCCTCAGTTTTTTTGGACAACACTTTCTCCTGCAGCAATCGAATGATTCTGTACTGATCTGTATATTCAGATTTTCCGCTGCAGAGTAGATTCCATATGATCCGGTCGATCTGTTCATTTTTGTTTTTCTTTTGGATATTTTGTACGCTTTCCGTTGCAGCACTCTGGAAATCTTTTTTCAGCTCATAAATATCCCATTCATATTGAAACAAACTTATCATTACCGCAGACAGATGATTCTCCGCACTGAAAAAAATATCTGCCAGATTGGTATTGTTCTTTTCATTATTGCAATACATCCACCAGTAAGTGATCGTATCATTGTAATCACTGTATGAAAATGTAAACGTTTCTTCCAGACTTTTTCCAGGAATCAGCTTATCATAAACTTTATCAAAAAAATGTTTGATCACAAAAAAAACGATCACTTCTCGCTTATAATCCTGATAAATCGTATTTTCCTGTTTCATAAAAATCTGAAGCTCTTTAAAAAAATGTTTTACTTTTCGAGCTGTGACATCGGGAATCCGTAAAGTAAAAGGCTTTGGTACAAACTTCCAGCCAAAGGATACCGGCGGATAAACAGGTCTCTCCAGAAATGTAAAATCTTCACGCTTGAGTACTCCCGTTTTCTCCGTTTCTTCAAATACATGATCCAGCAGATCTGAAAATGATATTTCTGTCAGGTTCACTACCGCCGGAATATACTTTTCCAGATATTTTCTGTCAAAACCATCTTTTTCCAGCAGATTCTTCTCATCATACTGGTAAATAACTTTAATATTTTCCTTGGCCAGTTTTTCGGAGATTCCCAGAATCTTGCGGATCACATCCGGTCTGTCAATCCGGTCCAGATCCTCAAATATGACCATCAATGGTTTCGGAAGTTTTTTCAGATCATCCGCAAAACCGGTCAGAGCTTCGGAATAGGTTGTATCATCCCTCAAAAAAATCTGCCCGATATCTGAGATCAGACCATCTTTTTTCAGGATTTTTTTAAGTTTGGGAGAATACGCAGAAAAAATCCCCTCAGACTTCAGTGTCCTGTCGAGCTCATTTAACAGCACTGTCTGGATCTCATCCAGATTACAGGCCAGAAGATCGATCTTTACTGCAATCCAGCTGTTTTTATCCAGATGATCTACCAGAAATGATTTTCCACTGCCCCAGGGACCATTAATGCCGATAATGGAAAAAGACTGCAGATATGCCTCCAGCCTCTGTATATCAAACTTCCTTTCCTGAAACAGTTCCTCATTCTCCTGCTTCTGTTCATCCCGTTTATGCGGAGTCTTCATTTTTTTCCACCACAGACAGATTCCGTTTACAGTCAGGATCAACATATAAATGATATATACACCATCTTCTATATCTCCGTGAAAGCGACCACCTTTAAAAAATCTCACAAGCACATATGCCAGAAAATTCCCCGCAAAAGCAAAGTTCACCTTCCAGAAAAAATCCAGATTTTTGGCTCTCACATAACGTGATCCAAGCAAAACTCCCAACAGAACAGCCACGGTCAGATATATCTCGACATTTATATCGATCACTGTAAATGTCAGAAGCGAAAGGATCAATACTATAATGATACTTTCTGTAATGTCACTGTATTTCTGTTTCTTCGTTTTTTTCACACCTCTCGATCATGCACTGATGCTCTTTTGTCTTTTTCTTTTGTTTTTTTATCATAGTTGATTCCTACCAACAGGATATTCCAGCGATTCTCATCCAGTGCATCCATCATACACCATTGTACACCAAGATGTATCTCTTCATACCTGTTCAGATTTTCTCTGAAGGACATCCTGTCCGCAATCTTCAGATCAAAAAACATTTCTTCCGAATTGCATCCTCTGCTGTAATACGCCGTCAGTCCTTCTTAATATCCTCTGAAAAGCAAAAATAGTTTCACAGCATCATATATTTATATGATACCATGAAACTATTTTTGCGTAAAGATTTTATAAAAAGCAGGGATTGAAATTGCAAGTCGTAAATCTCCAAGATTATTATAATCTGCAGCAAACAAAACAAAGCCATATTTTTTTGGGGATTTAATTTATGGTCACGCGTATTTTTATAAATAAGTCTTTCAACCTGAAAATAATTCCAACAAATTTTCAATTTTTCCTTAAAAGGAGCCTCAGAGTACAATCAATGCATTCTGAGGCTCCTTCCATATTCACATTTTATATTTTACTCCACTGTCACGCTCTTCGCCAGATTTCGTGGTTTATCCACATCCAGGCCTTTGGCTACGCTTACGTAGTAGCCCAGAAGCTGAAGCGGGATCACTGCCAGGGATGTTGCAAAGTGCGGGTCTGTTTTCGGGATGTAGACGGTGAAGTCTGCGGTATCCTCGATATTGTAATTGCCAAATGTGGTCAGGCCCATAAGGTAGGCGCCACGGCTCTTACACTCAACCATATTGCTGACTGTTTTTTCGTAGAGATCCGGCTGGGTCAGCACACCGATCACAAGAGTCCCGTCTTCGATCAGGGAGATCGTTCCGTGTTTCAGCTCTCCAGCAGCATAGGCTTCAGAGTGGATGTAACTGATCTCTTTCATCTTCAGACTGCCCTCTAGGCTGATAGCGTAATCAATTCCTCTTCCTACAAAGAAAGCATCTTTTACATTTGCCTGTTTTGAGGCAAACCACTGGATACGCTCTTTATCTTCCAGGATCTTACAGATCTTATCCGGAAGTGTCTGCAGTTCACTGATATAATTGCTGTAGGCTTCTTCTGTGATCGTTCCTCTTACCATTGCAAACTGGATTGCAAGTGTATAAGCTGCGATCAGCTGTGTGCTGTACGCCTTGGTAGTAGCTACAGAAATCTCCGGTCCGGCCAGAGTATAAAATACATTATCAGCCTCACGTGCAATGGAAGATCCCACTACATTAACGATTCCCAGTGTATGAATGCCATTTTCCTTACATTTACGAAGTGCTGCAAGGCTGTCTGCTGTTTCACCGGACTGGCTGATAATCACTGCAAGGCTGTTGGTGTTAAGGGCCATTTTTCGGTAACGGAATTCGGAAGCGAGCTCTACCCTTACCGGGATCTGTGCAAGATCCTCGATCACATACTGTGCTGCCATTCCTACGTGATACGCGGAGCCGCAGGCTATGATATAGATCTGCTGGATGTTCCGGATGCTTTCTTCTTCCAGGCCAACTTCACTGAGGTCGATCTTTCCATCCTTGAGCACGGAATTCAACGTATCCAGTACTGCCTTTGGCTGTTCATGGATCTCTTTCATCATGAAATGCTCATATCCGGCTTTTTCCGCTGCTTCTGCATCCCATTCAATGGTTTTCAGCTCTTTCTCGATCTCATCTCCATCAAGATTGTAGAAGGTGACTTCGCCTTTTTTCACACGCGCCATCTCCAGATTGCCGATATAATATACATTGCGGGTGTATTTCAGGATCGCCGGTACGTCAGAAGCGATAAAGGATTCATCTTCTGCCACTCCAAGGATCATGGGGCTGTCTTTTCTGGCTACATATATTTCACCCGGATAATCCTTGAACATGATCGCAAGGGCATAGGAACCACGGATACGTACCATGGAATGTGTGATGGCATCTACCGGTGTTCCCTCATATTTCTTGTAATAATAATCGATCAGCTTGACTGCTACCTCGGTATCGGTCTCAGAATAGAAAGTATAGCCTTTACGGGTGAGCTTATTTTTCAGTTCCTGATAGTTCTCAATGATGCCGTTGTGGACTGCTACGATATTACCGTCGTCTGTCATATGCGGATGTGCATTGTTCTCAGAAGGTTCACCATGAGTTGCCCATCTGGTATGACCGATACCACAGGTTCCCGGTACAGTCTCTCCGCCGTTTGTCTTTTCTGACAGAACTTTCAGTCTTCCCTTGGCTTTGATCACTTCCGTCTCGTCCTCGCCGTCACGTACGGCGATTCCAGCGGAATCATATCCTCTGTATTCCAGCTTGGAGAGTCCATCTAAAAGGATCGGAGCTGCCTGGTGTCTACCTGTAAATCCTACAATTCCACACATATTTATCTGTCCTTTCTGTCTATGCAGGTATTTTCGCAAAAGACCGGGCTGTTACATCATATGCAACAGTCCGGTCAGAAGTTTCAGTTATTGCAATATAACACGTCCTACAGTATAGCACGTACCACTCTTGGTTTGCAACCCGCTTTTTCCAGAGCTGCAACGATCTGATTCTTATGATCTGTTCCGAAAGCCTCCATAGTGATCCGAAGTTCTACGGCTGCATTTCGGTTGGTACTTACAAACTGGTTATGATCCAATTTGATAACATTACCCTGATTTTCAGCGATCACACTTGCAACACGTACCAGTTCACCTGGCTTATCCGGAATAAGTACGGATACGGTAAAGATACGGTCACGCTGGATCAGTCCGTGCTGTACAACCGATGACATGGTGATCACATCCATATTTCCACCGCTTAAGATGGAAACGATCTTCTTATTCTTTACATCCAAATGACGGAGAGCTGCTACAGTAAGAAGTCCTGAGTTCTCTACGATCATCTTGTGGTTTTCTACCATATCCAGAAAAGCCACGATCAGCTCATCATCATCGATGGTAATGATATCGTCCAGATTTTCCTGGATATATGGGAAGATATTTTTTCCCGGAGTCTGTACTGCAGTACCATCTGCGATAGTATTTACGTGAGGAAGCGTTACGACCTCCCCTTTCTCCAGGGATGCCTTCATACATGCTGCGCCTGCCGGCTCAACACCGATGACTTTGATGTGTGGGTTCAGAAGCTTCGCAAGTGTAGAGACACCTGTAGCAAGTCCGCCCCCTCCGATCGGTACCAGAATGTAATCTACAAGCGGAAGTTCCTGTACGATCTCCATGGCGATAGTTCCCTGACCGGTTGCTACTGCCGGATCATCAAATGGATGGATAAAGGTATATCCTTTTTCTTCTGCAAGGGCAAGTGCGTGTGCGCAGGCTTCGTCATACACGTCGCCGTGAAGGATAACCTCCGCACCGTAACTCTTGGTGCGCTCTACCTTGATCAGTGGTGTGGTAGTTGGCATGACAATGACTGCTTTTACTCCATATTTATGTGCAGCATAAGCAACACCCTGGGCATGATTTCCTGCAGATGCAGTGATCAGACCTTTGTTCCTCTCTTCGTCAGAAAGTGTGCTGATCTTGTAATATGCGCCACGCACCTTATATGCACCGGTACGCTGCATATTCTCTGGCTTCAGATAAACCTTATTTCCCGTCATATCTGAGAAATAACTGCTGTATATCAGCTTTGTTTCCTGTGTCACTTCTTTTACTTTTGCTGCCGCTTCCTCAAAGCTCTCTAATGTAAGCATTTGTATTTAGCTCCTTTCTTCTACGTCAAAGAGGGCGTTTACAAATGCGTCTGCGTCGAATTTCTGCAGGTCATCGATGCTCTCGCCTACTCCGATGTATTTTACTGGTATGTCAAGCTCGGACTGGATCGCTACGGCGATTCCACCTTTGGCTGTACCATCAAGTTTGGTAAGAATGATTCCGGTAACATTGGCTACCTCTGCAAACTGTCTTGCCTGAGAAAGTGCGTTCTGGCCGGTGGTTCCGTCAAGGACTACCAGGGTTTCCAGATAAGCTTCCGGGTACTCACGTTCCAGGATACGGTATATTTTGCGAAGCTCCTCCATCAGGTTCTTCTTATTGTGAAGTCTTCCTGCTGTATCGCAGATCAGCACATCTGCGTTTCTGGCCTTGGCTGCTGCCACCGCATCATAGACAACCGATGCCGGGTCTGCACCGTCCTGTCCGCCGATGATCTCAACACCTGCACGGTTGGCCCACTGTGTCAGCTGTTCTCCTGCTGCCGCACGGAACGTATCTGCTGCACCAAGGATCACCTTCTTTCCCTGATCCTTCAGTTTACCGGCCAGTTTGCCTACGGAGGTAGTCTTACCGACTCCGTTGACACCGATTACCAGGATTACGGATTTCCGGTTCTCGAATTCATATTCTGTGCTCTCCACCTGCATCTGCTTCTTGATGCTGTCGATCAGAAGCTGCTTGCACTGGGAAGGCTCCTTGATATGCTGCTCGGCCACCTGTTCCTTCAGATGTTCCAGAATGGAGGTGGTTGCGTTGATGCCGATGTCTCCCATAATCAGAATTTCTTCCAGCTCTTCATAAAAATCATCATCAATACTGGAAAATCCGCTGAAAATGGAATCAAATCCGGCAACGATATTGTCTCGCGTTTTGGTAAGGCCGCTTACCAGACGTTTAAAAAATCCTTTTTTTTCTTCTGCCATACTTGTTTCATCCCCTCTGTTACCGGGTAAGCTGGTTCTCAACTAGGTCTACAGATACCAGCGTGGATACCCCTTTTTCCTGCATGGTAATTCCATAAAGCCGGTCTGCGGCATTCATGGTACCACGTCTATGTGTTATTATAATAAATTGTGTGTTCTTCGTCAACTTCTGTAAATAACCTGCAAAACGGCCTACGTTGGAGTCATCCAGAGCTGCCTCGATCTCATCCAGAAGACAGAACGGTGATGGTTTCAGGTTCTGGATGGCAAAAAGAAGGGCAATGGCTGTCAGTGCCTTCTCTCCACCGGAAAGCTGCATCATGTTCTGGAGTTTTTTTCCGGGCGGCTGGGAAATGATCCGGATCCCTGCCTCAAGGATATCCTCGTCTTCCGCAAGTTCCAGAGTTCCCCGGCCTCCGCCGAACAGTTCTTTGAAGGCTTTATCAAATTCTTTCTGGATCTCTCCGAATTTTTCGCTGAACTGCTTCCGCATGCCCTCATCCAGCTCCTGGATGATCTGTTCCAGCGTTTTTTCCGCTTCCAAAAGATCGTTGTACTGACCGCTTAAGAACGTATGCCGTTCCAGAAGTTCTTTGTAATCCTCAATGGCATTGACGTTGACAGAGCCAAGAGCTCGGATCTCGTCCTTTAATTTATGGATCTGCTGCTTCATCACATGCCTGTCATTCATTTCTTCTTTCCTGTACTGCAAGGCATTATTCGGAGTGATCTCGTATTCTTCCCACATATAGGAAATCCTTGCTTCCCGGTTCTCTTCGATCTTTTCTGCCTGAGTCTTCAGTCGGAAGCATTCTTTGTCCAGAAGACTGATCTGGCCAGACAGCTCATCACGCTTTTCAAAAAACTCCTTATGGCTTTTTGTGCGCTCTTCCTTTTCCTGCTGCCATTTTTCCAGCTGTTTTGCAGCCGCCTCTTCTTTTGCGGTAAAACCTTCGATCTCCTTACGGACCTTGTCGATCGTCTTTCTCTTTTCTGCAGTTTCCTGGCTGCCTTTTTCCAGAGAATCCAGAATTTCTTCCCTCTCTTTCGAAAGAACTTCGATTTCCTCTTTCAGGCGCCGCAGATTTTCCTTTATGAAGCTTTCCTTCTGCTGGGATGCAGATGCGTCAAGACGGATCCTTTCCAGCTTCTCTGAAGTCTCCGCTTCGTCCTTTTTCCAGTCCTCCAGCTCCTTCTGCCGGGTCTCGATAAACGTTTCCAGCTCTTCCTCATCCCTTTTGGATGCTTCAAGTTCCTGCGTGATCTTTATGTTATCTGCCTGCATGTCTCTTGCCTGAAGACGGATCTCCTCCTGCTCCCTCTCGATCCTGGTATAACCGCCGCGAATCTCCTCCGCTTTTTTCTCCAGCTGTTCAATGTTCAACCTAGCTGTATTCTGCTGAATGGATTGTTCCTGAAATTTCTGCTGCAGCGCCGCCACAGTATCACGCATCTCATTTCTTCTGCTGCGGTTATCTTCCATGGACTGTCGGATCTCATTATACCCGGCTGCCAGCTCTTTTACCTTCTTTTCCAGTTCCTCGATCTCACGACGACGCCCAAGAAGATTGCTGTTGTTCTTAAAAGCTCCACCGGTCATGGAACCGCCTGGACTTAAGGATTCTCCCTCCAACGTTACCATACGGATACTGTGTCGGTATTTTCTGGCAATGGCAATAGCATGATCGATATGATCCACCACCAGCACTCTGCCAAGAAGATACCCGATCAGACCGTCATATTCCTTCTCTGCAGTTACCAGACCACTGGCAAGACCAATAGCTCCCGGTTCGTTCAAAGCACCTCTCTGATTAAACTCGCCTCTTGAAGAAATGCTGTTTAACGGGAGAAAAGTCGCACGACCATACCGGTTTTTCTTCAGGAATTCGATCATCTGCTTAGCAGTCTGCTCGTTATCCGTAACGATATTCTGAATACTTCCTCCAAGAGCTGTCTCAATAGCGATCTCATAATTTTTTTCAACGTGAATGATATCCGCCACTACGCCACGGATCCCAGGAACATGATTCTTCTGTTCCATGACACGGCGGATACTGTTTCCATATCCATCATAACGTTCTGTGATATTGCGGAGGGATTCCAGTCTGGATGCCTCTCTATGATAGGACGTCTGTTCCTTTTCCAGCTGTGTATTCTGCTGTTTAAGGGTTTCCTGGATGGCATGTATCTCTTTTGTAAGACGGCTGCCTTCTTCTCTGGTTTCCTGAATGGCCTTCGTGATAGTGTCGTATTCCTTCTGTGCCTGATCGATCGCTGACTGCTGCTCCTCTTCCTGGGTTTTCAGGGAAAGGATCCTCTGACTGATCCCTGCTTTCCGGATATCCAGCTGCTCCTTCATGGCATCAAAACGCTGTGCCTTACCTTTGGTGTTTGCACGGGAATTAAGGATCTCAATGATCTCATTCTTACCATCTTCCACTGCCTGGGTGCATTCTTCGATACTGCTCTGGATATTGTCCATTTTTTTCTGCTCGTCAGCAAATTTTCTGTCGATCTCCCGTAAATTTGCCTGAAGATCTGCTTTTTGCTCTTCCAGAGCTTCCTGGTCTGCAGATTTTTTCTCCGTATCTTCCTGAACTGCTAAAAGACGGCTGCGATAATGACTGTCATTCTGCTCTCCTGCCAGGATCTGTTCATGAAGAACATTGATCTCACCGGACAGCTGTTGTTTACGGATAGCACGATCCCGGCTTTCTTCCCGCAACGCCTCCATCCGCTCATTCAGCTCTTCCAGTATTTTTTCCAGACGTTCATATTCATCCTTGGTACGACTATGAGCATTCTGGGCTTCTTTTAACTGATTTTCTGCGATCCTGGTTTTTTCTTCCAGCTCGCGGATCAGATTTCCGGTGTGTTCATATTCCAGGAGGAACATATTTATATCCAGCTCTTTCAGATTTTCTCTTTTTGCCAGATATATTTTTGCAGTCTCAGACTGACGTTCCAGCGGTTCCAGCTGCTTGGTCAGCTCACTTAAGATGTCCGTGACACGGACCAGATTCTGTTGTTCTTCCTCAAGCTTCTTCAGTGTGGTATTTTTTCGTCTTTTAAATTTGACGATCCCGGCTGCCTCGTCAAAAAGCTCTCGGCGTTCTTCGGGTTTTCCACTTAAGATCTTATCGATCTGACCCTGTCCAATGATGGAATATCCTTCTTTTCCGATACCGGTATCATAGAACATCTCATTGATGTCCTTTAAACGACAGGAGCTGCCGTTGATGCGGTATTCGCTCTCACCGGAACGATACAGTCTTCTGGTAACGGTTACTTCTTCAAAATCCACCGGGAGCTTGTGATCGCTGTTATCAAGTGTAATAGCCACGGACGCAAAGCTCAGAGGCTTGCGAAGCTCCGTTCCTGAAAAGATAACATCCTGCATATTCCCGCCTCGAAGCTGCTTGGCGCTCTGTTCTCCCAGAACCCAGCGGACTGCATCGCCAACATTACTTTTTCCGCTGCCGTTAGGTCCTACGATGCCGGTGATCCCGTTATGAAATTCAAAATTTATTTTCTGTGCAAAGGATTTAAATCCCTGCACCTCTATATTTTTCAGATACATTGGCCACCTGCTGTTATTTTATACTGCGTATTGCCTCTAGGGCTGCAGCCTGTTCTGCTGCCTTTTTTGTATGGCCGGTTCCGGTTCCCATACTTTTTCCATTGATCAGCGCCTCCACAGTAAAGCTCTTGCTGTGGTCCGGTCCCTCTTCTTTCAGAAGACGATATTCCACCGGATGATTTCCGCCTTCCTGTACCATTTCCTGAAGCACTGTCTTGCTGTCATAAAAAATCCTCTTATCCTCCAGATCGTTCAGGATAAATTTCATAACAAAAGCCTGTGCCGGTTCAAATCCACCGTCCAGATACATAGCCCCGATCAGAGATTCCAGGGCATCAGAAACGATGGAATCTCTTTTACGACCGCCCATCATTTCCTCACCTCTTCCAAGGAGGATAAACTCCGAAAGCCCGAATTCTCTTGCACAGTAGGCAAGACTCTTTTCACATACCATGCTGGCACGTTTCTTGGTCAACTCACCTTCCTGATTATTCCGGAATTTTTTGTACAGGAAATCACTGCTGATCAACTCCAGCACCGCATCTCCAAGAAACTCCAGACGCTCATTGCATCCAAGCTTTCCAAGGTGTTTTTCGTTGGCATAGGAGCTGTGTGTCATTGCCTGCTCCAGTAAAGATTTTGCGGTAAACTGGTATCCGATAGTCTGCTCCAACTTTTTTAAATTATTTTCCATTTCTTCTTCCCTTCGTTACCCGGCGAAGAGTCTCCACTGCATCGCCGACAGTAACGATCTCCTCGGCTTCCTCCGGGGCGATACGAACATCAAAAGTTTCCTCCAGATCAATAAGAATCTGAAAAAAATCCAGAGAATCCACTCCCAGATCATCCACAAAGGTAGTTTTTTCTGTAATGGCATCCATATTTCTTCCCAGAGTTTTTTCGATGATGGTCTTCAGCATTTCCAGTTCCACGACTGTTCGCCTCCTGTTCTGTCTGTAATATTTCCGGCAATCCCGGTTTTATTTTTTTTCGCTTTTTTCTTCCGCCTGTGCTTTCTGCTCAGCTGCTATAAACTCCTCGATCTTTTCATTGATCTTCTCTTCCTTAAACTGCTCGCACTGAAAGATCGCATGACGGATTTCTACGCTTCTGGCACTTCCGTGGCTTTTGACCACAAGACCTTTCAGACCAAGAAGCGGTGCTCCGCCATATTCACTGGCATCAAATGATTTTAAGGTTTCCTTAAGAGCAGGTTTTACCATCAAAGCTCCCATTTTACTGCGAATGTTTGTCATCATACCTTTTTTGATCATAGATATCAGAGTAGCTCCAACACCTTCATAAAGCTTGAGGATCACATTTCCTACAAAAGCTTCACACACTACTACATCTGCATAACCTGACGGGATATCTCTCGCCTCAATACTTCCGATGAAATTGATATCCTTACATGCTTTTAACAGAGGGAAGGTAGCCTTTACCAGCGCATTGCCCTTTTCTTCCTCAGCACCGTTATTAACAATAGCAACTCTCGGTTTCTTAATACCCACTACATTTTCCATATAGATGGAACCCATCTGCGCAAACTGTACCAGATGATCTGGTCTCGCATCTACATTGGCACCACAGTCGATCAAAAGGGAAACGCCCTTTGCCGTAGGGATCAGCGGAGCAAGAGGTGGTCTCCGGATCCCTTGGATCCTGCCTACGATCACCTGGCCTCCTACCAGTACCGCACCGGTGCTTCCGGAGGAAACAAAGGCATCGGCCTCCTGTTTTTTTACAAGATTTAATCCCACTACAATAGAGGAATCTTTCTTTTTCTGGATAGCCATGACCGGAGGTTCCGCAGTCTCGATCACCTGAGACGCATGCACCACACGAATCCTGTCCTTAGGATAATCCGGGTATTTCCGAAGCTCTGCTTCGATCACATCCTGTACTCCTGTAAGGATGACCTGGATGTTCTCTTTTTCTTTCACAGCTTCCACTGCGGCTTTTACCGGTTCCTCGGGAGCATTGTCACCACCCATTGCATCTACAACGACTTTTACCATTTCTGACATATGTTGTCCTTTCTCTGTCCGAAATCTTTTCGGAATGCATATGGTACACTGTAGTGAAAATCCTCATACACATCCGTATAAGGATTTTCATTGCAGAGTACCAAAAGTTAAGCGGATATTCGAAATCCGCATTCGCTACCTACTCATAACCGAATAACTGCTTCGCAGTTTATCCGGTTAACGTACCGTTATTTATGATACTAGAGTTTTGCCTGAGAAGTCAATATCTTTTACTCTTTCTGATTTTCAATCTGTTCTGCAAGATCATTTAAATATACCCAGCGATCCATTTTTTCATCCAGCTTCTGCTGGATTTCCTGCTGCTCGTCGGAAAGCTCCCTGAGTTTTCCCGCATTTGTGGCATTGGCAGCCATCTCTTTGTCGATCTGCTCCAGACGTTCTTCCAATGCTGCGATGTCATCGTCAATAGTGTCAAATTCTTTCTGTTCTTTATAGGTAAATTTCAGTTTCTGTTTCCGGTTCTGTTTCCAGGTATCTGCAGCGGATTTCTTTTTCTCAGGCTCAGCTGTTTCTCCCTGTACTGTACCGCCATTCATATCTGAACGCGTTTCCAGAGACTGTCCCTTTCTTTCCTTTGCTTCCAGATAATCCGTATAACCGCCCTCATACTGGACAAGCCGGCCATCTCCCTCAAATGCCATAATACGGTTCACCACATTATCCAGGAAATAGCGGTCATGGGACACTGTGATCACGATGCCGGAAAAAGAATCCAGATAGTCCTCAAGAATGGTCATGGTGGGAATATCAAGATCATTTCCGGGCTCATCAAGAAGAAGAACATTTGGCGCCTCCATCAGAACCTTCAAAAGATACAGTCTTCGCTTCTCACCTCCGGAAAGCTTCTCCACCGGGGTGTACTGCATGGCCGGATCAAAAAGAAATCTCTCAAGCATCTGGGAAGCTGTGATCCTTCCTTCTTTTGTCGGAACATATTCCGCCACCTCACGGATATAATCAATCACTCGCTGTCTTCCATCCATATCCGGAACGTTTTGTGCAAGATACCCGATACGGATCGTTTCTCCGATCTGAATCTCTCCGGAATCCGGCAAGATCAGTCCATCTGCCATTTTAAGAAGTGTGGACTTACCGCAGCCATTTGGCCCGATGATCCCGAGACGCTGATCACGAAGAACAATATGATCAAAATCATTGATCAAAAGACGACCTTCGATGGTTTTACTTACATGATGAAACTCTATGGTTTTCTTTCCCATACGGGTCTCAATGGAATCCATTTCCACATTCTGCTCTTTCAGCGGGGTTTTTCCCGCCTTCAGTGCTTCCAAACGGTCAAGCCTTGCTCTCTGTTTTGTACTTCTGGCACGACAGCCTCTTGCTGCCCATTCCAGTTCCATCCGAAGTACACTGCGGCGCTTCCGGTCACTGGCAAGCTCCATTTCCTCTCTCTGCGCTTTCAGCTCCAGAAATCTGGAATAATCTCCTGCATAGGAATATAATTTTCCGTGGCTGATCTCCAGGATCCGGTTTGCCACACGATCCAGGAAATAACGGTCATGAGTGACCATGATCACCGTCCCACGAAAATTCCGGAGAAAATCTTCCAGCCATATGACCATTTCTCCGTCCAGATGGTTGGTAGGCTCATCCAGGATCAGAATATCAGCCGGATTTAAAAGCATCCTTGCCAGCGCCACTCTTTTCTTTTCACCACCGGAAAGATTATCCATATTAATATTCTGATCGGTAATACCAAGTGTATTCAGCATGCGTCTGGCCTCACTTTCGGTACTCCAGTCCTTCTGCCATTTGCCTTCTGCCACATAGTCCAGAATGGTCATATGCTGCGGAAATTCCGGAGTCTGGGGAAGCCAGCTGATCTGGATCCCGTTCTGGGTGATCACCTGCCCTTCGTCCGGTTCTTCCTCTCCGGCGATCACGCGGAGCAAAGTAGTTTTACCGGTTCCGTTTACACCGATGATACCTATTTTTTCTCCCTGATCGATGCCGCAGGAGATATCATCAAATATCACCTTATCTCCAAAAATTTTGTGGATATGTTCTATATTAAGAATGTTCATGCGCATTTTCTCCGTTTTCTTCCAAAGTATATAAAAATCATTTCCATGATAGCGAATTTCCACGATTCCGTCAAGAATCACTGTTATGACAGGGGAAAGGGCTGTACCTCAAATCTGGAAGTACAGCCCTCTTGGGGGATTGTTTTTTATCTGGATTTTGGTCAACAGTTTCTGGTGTCGCCAGCTGCTGCCCTTATTTTTCGTATATCCACCGCCTTTCGTATCTTTTGACGCTATTGTAAAAAAATTATCAGGAAATGACAACAGACCTGTGACAAAATGACAGTTTCCATGAAATATGACATTTTTATGTTAAATATCTGCTAAAAGCACGTTCATTCCTGATAATTTTCTACACAATACGTCATTTCAGGCCAAAATCCGATATTGGATATACATAAAAGTTATGATATACTATTTTTACTACTCTTTTATAAACCGGAGGTTATATTATTTTGAATATTGCAATTATTGATGACATCTCAACGGATGCAGAAGCCCTGAAGAATATCGCTGTTTCCTATTTTGAGAAAAAACAGATCCGGGCAGAAATCTGTCATTTTTTCAGCGCAGAAGAATTTTTTGAAGATTATCAGCCCGGAAAATTTCAGATCCTGTTCCTGGATATTTATATGGACGGGATGACAGGTATGGAAGCTGCGCGCAGGATCCGAAGACAGTCCGATAACTGCATCCTTGTTTTTGTCACTACCAGCAGTGATTTCGCTGTGGAAAGCTATGATGTAGGAGCCTCCTATTATCTTCTGAAACCATTTCAGCCAGAAAAACTCTGTTCCATTCTGGATTCCTTTCAATCCAGGCATTTACTGGCATCCCGTTACATTGAAGTCGTTTCTGACCGGGTTCCCATCCGGGTCCCTCTGCGCAGTATTTTATATGCAGATACATTCCGAAATGCAGTGTGCCTTCATACCGACGCCGGTCCGGTCCGTTCTTATCTTACCTTTCACAAATTTGAGGAGCAGATCCGGGACTGTCCCAATTTTCTCTCCTGTTACCGTGGCTGTGTCGTCAATATGGACCGTATACAGGAAGCTTCTGAAGAAGGCTTTCTTCTGGACAACGGGGAGGTCGTCCAGATCCGGAAACGTGGCTCTTCTGCTATCCGTAAAGCCTATCTTCAGTATCTCTTTGCGTCAGATGAAGAAATATCTCAGCTTTAAAAATGCCATTTTCAGACTGAAAATCCGCAAACCCTCCATAACGTGCCGCAATTTCCATGATCGACGCAGTTCCGATCCCCTGTCCGGAATGCTTACCTGAAAAAAATCCTGTTTTATTTCTGCGTAAGGGATCTGTGCAGCTGTTTTCTTCTTTTATAAGAAGTTTATTATTTCTGGTACGTATCTGTACACGGACAAATCTGGAACTGCCTTTCGGACAAAGCTGTGCCGCTTCTATGGCATTTTCCAGAAGATTTCCAAAGAGACGACAAAAATCTGTATCCTGGATCCCTGTTTTTTCCGGTGCCTCTACCTGACACTGAAAAACGATCCCGTTTTTTCTGCATAGTTCTTCATAATAATGTAAGATCGCATCGGCAACCTGATTTTTACAGTAAGAATGATAGGTCAAACGTTCCTGGAATTCACGGGTATACCGGCAAAGGTATTTCTGCATTTCTCCATACTGCTCACGTTCCAGTAATGCAGACAGAACACGAAGGTGCTGACGCATATCATGACGGACACGGCTGGTTTCTTCCATCTGTTCTTTTAATCGGTCGTAATGATTTTTCTGGGCAAGGAGACGAAGTTCAGTCTGATGACTATATACCTCATAAGTCAGACTGATCTTATATGCTTCTGACAGGTCTCTCCACAGAACACAGCCAAACGCAGCTGTCAGTATCAGCCCACCTGTCTCCGGGAAACCTCCTCCCAAAATCGGCTCATAAAGATACCCTATCCGATCTGCCACAAGGGAACAGGCATAAATCGTTGTTCCCACCAAAACGATCTTTCCATATCTGCAATCTGTTTCTCCAAAAGTATTGAGCAGCATATAGATCGCTGCCACCCATTTGACTGCCTCACTGATCCAGACAACATCATAAAGAAGCCTGGCTGAAGGAAGTATATCCGCAAAAATCTCCAGAAAGAAAGCTACTACGATCCAGAGATCGATCAAAAGAAACAGATATATGCCCCTTTTTTTTCCTATAATACAATCCTCAAGCCGGATCATGCAGGAAAGGATCAGATAATAGATCATAGTTTCCAGGGCATACCAGGGCCTCGTGGGAAGAAGAAAAAAATTATGTACCAGGGAGCATAACGAATATCCTGCCACACAGAGACAGACCAGATTAAAAATAGCAAATTCTTTTGTCCTGGTTCTGACATGTACCATAAGAGTCCCAAACATGATACAGATACAGAACGCAATGGCACAGCCGCTTCCGAGTACCCGCAGTCCTCTCTGTATGCTTACACGGACCGGAGATCCCAAAACCGGAATAGCCTGGATTCCGGATCTGATATGGCTTTTGTCTGCTACTGCTATGACAATTTCTACAACCCCGGATCCCTGAAACGTAAAAACACGGTTCATGACCCGGTCCATATAGGTTTTTTCGTCAGGATCCCCCACTTCCCCGGCCAGTTCTCCATTGATATAGATTCGGTATGCGGAAAAAACCTCCGCCATAGATATCGCCCAGATTTTTTCCTCTTCGGGCAGGATCAGAAACATCCGGTATGTCCCACATCCATACGTAGAAGCCTCTTTATTCCCCAGTTCCATTTCATTACGTTCTCCGATCGAAATATAACAACTGTAATATCCTGGATCCTTTTTCAGCATCTCAGGTGTAAGCAGCTTTCCCGGAAAATATTGCCATTCCCTGGCAAGATAATGTAGCTTTGCCGCCGCATCTTTATCATCCAGACAAAGGATTCCCTGAATGGGCTGCTCGCCTTTCGCTGTATATTCATTATTTATGAGATACATCATAAAAAAAGCAGTCATAGATAACACCACAGTAAGTCCAAAGATCAGGGTCCATTGCCTACTTTTCTCCTTTATGACTGTCACCTCGCTTTCCGGATCTGCTTCGGATTCCTACGATCAGCACTGTTATCATTGTTGCTGTCGTCAGGACTGCCACTGCAAAAGGATTCTCTTCTATATCATCTATTTTCCGACCTCTTACGCAGAAGATTCCTGTCTCGTCCGTGTCAACGATCAGAAGATCCTGCTTTTTATCCAGGAATGTCTTTAGTTTTCTTCCTCGGGAATCCGTAATTTCCATAGTTTCCGGATCTCCGTTGGGAAACATCTCTTTTACCGGTATCATGATCCGGCTCCCCGGAATATCCGTGATCTTCTGAGTGCCTTTATAGATCTTTATTTCATATGAATGATTGGAAACCTTTTGTACCAGTGCCTGTATTGTACCATTCTCTGCTACCTTCCAGCTTTGTGCCACAGAAGCAGGGATACGAAGACTGATTCCTTCTTTTTCAAAATTTATATCTCCCATATATTTCAGGATAAGATCCAGACGTTTTCCACTGATCACAGTCCATTTTTCAGTAACAACTTCTGTTACTTTTCTGGCCGGCTGCTGTACTTCAGGTTCAGCCCGTACAGTCCTCGTGCTATAAATCATACCGACACACAGCGCAATAACTTCAAGTATCAACCAAAAACCATATCATATTGTTTTTTGCAGATTATACATATCTGGTCATCCCCATTACATATGTTTCATCTATCTGCATCCAGAATACCTCTTTTTCAGCTTTCAGGCAATCAAATCTATACGTAATAAATCGACATCTTTCGAACAAAACAAAGGTGCTGATCACTGCTATTGCACAGAATCAGCACCTTTTCATATATCGTTATTTCTTTTTCTGCATACCTGGAAATCGCCGAAAATAATAGATGACAAACAGTACCGCAGTAATTATCCAGGACACCGGATAACTGAGCATGATACTGTCGATCCCCGGATGAGATCTTACAAAAGCAAACAACCAGATGATACGTAAAAGACAGACTCCTCCACAGGTCAGGATCATAGGAACCAGTACTCTTCCGGCACCACGCAGCGCTCCGGAAATAATTCCGATCACAACATAAATAGCATAGGACGGAATCAGGAAACGGATCATATGCACCCCAATGTCTACAACCACCTGATCGGTTGTAAACAAATGGTAGATCGGATTTGCGAACAGAATAAGTGCTCCGCTTACAATAAACGCCGAAATGTATGCCATCACCATACAGACGCGGACACTTTTTCGCATGCGGTGGTATTTTCCGGCACCATAATTCTGTCCCACAAAGGTGGTAATTGAGATGGCAAAAGCATTGCATACCATCCAGAACACCGCATCAATCTTTCCCATAGTTCCCCAGGCTGCCACTGTGTCAGTCCCCAGTTCATTGACAAAAATCTGAATGGTGAGATTGGCAATATTATACATCACCGATTCCAGTCCTGCCGGAAGTCCAATCCTGAGAACTGCCCCCAAAGACCGGAGATCAAAACGGATCTCATGAAATTCCAGACGATAAATATCCTCTGCGCGCATCAGGAACCAGGTTACAAGGATGGCACTGACTGCCTGGCAGCTGACTGTTGCAAGTGCAACACCGAGGACTCCCATATGGAAGATCACTACAAATACAACATCCAGCAAAATATTCAACAAACAGGTAATGATCAGCACATAGAGCGGTCTTTTGGAATCTCCTACCGCTCTTAGGATACTGGATACCATGTTGTAGACCAGATTGAAAAATGTTCCCGCAAAATAGATATGCAGGTACAGCACAGAATCGGGAATTACTTCTGCCGGTGTTTTCATCAGGTGAAGGATCGGCTCAGCCAGGATAAAACCTGCTGTTCCCACAATAATACTGGCAGCCAGGCAGAAGATCATGGATGTGTGAAGTGCTTTTTTAAGGTTTTTGTGGTCTTTCGCTCCGTAAAACTGAGAAATCACTACAGACGCACCGGAACATAAACCTACAAAAAAACCTACGATGAGATTCACGATCATACTGGATGAGCCTCCTACTGCTGCCAATGCTTCTTTTCCCACAAAGCGGCCTACTACAACTGTATCGGCAGTATTGTAGATCTGCTGGAACAGAGTTCCAAACAAGATCGGAAAAAAGAATATCAGAAGCTGCTTCCAGATCACACCCTCTGTGATCTGGTTCACGGCGGTATTTTTCTGATTCTTGTTCTGTTTCATATTTTTTTATTTCCCCCCAGAGTATAAAAAAAGCCGGTATACTTATCTCAGCATACCAGACTCTTTTCGCATCATATATTGACTGTCTAATTAAAATTAGTCCTCAACTTTGATGATTTCCTT
>OGRG01000906.1_pt1 | contig 23746 bp, 15 predicted proteins | sample 1553501 | NCBI WGS metagenome assembly OGRG01 (sample SAMEA2580018, study PRJEB22360) | human gut metagenome | biome: human gut; feature: human-associated habitat; material: faeces | place: Denmark | collected 2008/2010 | reverse complement strand
GCTTGGTCAAAATACCACGGACACTTTATTGGGGAGATGTGGTGGCATTTCTGTTGTTCGTTTACTTTCTGGTACATACGTGGGCGACTCAGGCTATGCAGAGTAGGGAACTTTATTTGAGTATTTCTTATTTTGCTCTTTATGCGGTGTTCCGCGTGATAAAAGGGATGCGGCTGACGAATTATGCAGCCTTGGCCGTATTGCTTTGCGGGATTTACCAGTCTTATTTGGTGTTGGAACAATTGCTGGGATACGAGGCTTCCAATCATTCTCGGTTTGTTGTGACCGGATCATTTTTTAATCCGGGGCCTTGCGGTATTTTTTTGGCAGGTGTGTTTGTGCTTGCCGTTGCTATGATGGAAAAAGGATACCGGAAGGTTGGTATTAATCTGATGTTCGTGCGTTACGTCATCGCTTGTGTGGCGTTTAGGGTGATCCTGGTGGCTATGGTACCGACCATGAGCCGTGCCGGATGGATCGGAGCAGCGGTGGGGGTGATTTTGTTGTATCGTAAAGGAATTATCCGTTGGATGAAGAGAAGCCGTCGTTGGGTGATCGGGGGAGGAATTGTGGGAGTCATGATCGTGTTGGCGTTGTTTTATGGTTTGAAAAAGGATTCGGCTAACGGACGGCTATTTATCTGGCAAAATACGATCATGGCCTGGTCGGAAGCCCCTTTATTCGGGGTTGGGATCGATGGGTTCGAGAGAGCTTATGCGGAGGCTCAGCATGATTATTTTAAAAAAGGAAATGCGTTGGAACAGGATAGTCGCTATGCGGAGTTGGCAGGAGTGGTGGAATCGGCGTTTAACGAACCCCTTGCTTTATTTTTATTGCTGGGGGTAACAGGAGGGGGATTGGCTGTACTCGTCTTGTTTTTTAAGTTACGGAGACCGACGGTTTATGGTTGTGTGGCAGTGGCATTGTTGGTTGCCTCGCTTTTTTCTTATCCGTTTTATATTCCCTCGATCGCTATATTATTTATTTTTGCTATAGCGCAATTACCGGACCGGCGGATCGGAACGATGCGTTATGCAAACGTTTTGATATTCGGAATGATGGGGGGAGTGGCCTTGTTTTTCGACTTCCGGGCGTATGGGCTCCGGGAGGTATACCGGGATTGGAAAAATAAGTTTGCCTATTACACCATGGAGGATTATGCAGGTGTAGTCGAAAAATACGGGCAACTTTATCCTGCATTGAAAAATGAATATAAATTTTTATTCGAATACGGACATTCCCTTCATAAGACAGGGCGATACGAAGAGAGTAATGCTATCCTGGAACAAGGAGTGAGACACAGTGCCGATCCGATGTTCTGGAATGTGATGGGGAATAATTTTTTGGCATTAAAGCAATATGACCGGAGCGAAGCGGCTTATCTGCGGGCTTATTACACCTGTCCGAACCGTGTTTATCCGCTCTATTTGCTGACGAAGCTGGGAGCGGCCCGGGGAGATAGGGCGAAAATGGAGCATTACGGGCACATCCTGCTGGACAAACGGCCTAAAGTACCTTCGCCCGCCGTGGACGAGATGAAAGCTGAAATCAGGAGCATGTTTGAAGACAAACCGAATACTAACGAATAAGACATACCGATGAGAAAAAAATTGATTTTATGGATTGCAGGAGGATTGATCGGGAGTGTGGCTTCCGGACAAAGTCTGGTGATCGGGAAGATGACTCTGGAAGAAGCGATCGGGATCGCTTATACCCGTTCGCCTCAGGCACAGATGGTGCAGCTGACTTTTATGTCGCAGTACTGGAGTTTCCGCTCCTATAAAGCACAGTTGTTGCCTTCGCTTAATTTAAGCGGTAACCTGGGAAATTATAATCGTTCACTCGTCGAGGTGCGTGATCCGGACGACGGACGTATCAGTTATGTGGCCAATAATACCTTGAGTAACACCTTGTCCGTCCGTATCAATCAGAATATAGCTCCTACAGGGGGAAAAGTGTCGCTGTATACCTCTCTGGACAGGCTGGATCAATTCACCTACCATACGAAGATATACAATTCGACTCCGGTTTCGATCAGTTATACTCAACCCTTACGTTCTTTCAATTCCTTAAAGTGGCAGAAAAAAACCGAGCCGTTGCAATATGAAAAGGCCAAGAAACAGTATCTGGAGTCGATGGAAAATATTGTAGTTCAGACTTCGGCTTATTTTTTCTCTGTGTTGTCGGCTCAGACCACTTACAGGAAAAGCGAGGAAAACCTGAAAGATACCCGTAGCATGTATGAGGTTGCTCAAAAACGTTTTGCCATAACTACGCTGAATAAAAGCGAATTGTTACAACTGGAACTGGCATTGATGAATGCAGAATTGGCCGTCAGTACCAGTAAGGTCGACCTGGAAGTGGCGCTTTTCAATTTTAAATCTTATCTGGGGATATCGGAAAGTGCGTTTTTTGAACTACAACCGCCGATGGAGGTGCCTGAGGTGAATATGGAGTACGATTTTGTGTTGAATAAGGCCCTGCAAAATTCTTCCCATTTGATTGCTTTGGAAATCGATAAGCTCAATGCATCGAAAAATGTGGCGGAGGCGAAAGCCGGACGTGGCATTCAGGTGGAATTGACTGCCAACCTGGGGCTTTCACAAAGCGATGACGCCCTGGTCGGAGTTTATCGTCAGCTGAAAGACCGGGAAGTGGTCGGTGTGTCGGTGACGATGCCTATTTACGACTGGGGGATGAGCCGGGGACGGGTGAAAATGGCAGAGGCACAAGCTCGTTTGGTACAAACCGAACAGGAACAGGAGGTGATAAAATTTCAGCAGGATATCCGGATCAAGGTGATACAGTTTAACAATCAGGCTACGCAATGCCGTATATCGGCCAAAGCATTGGCGGTGGCGGAGGAACGCTATGAAATTACTAAAAAGCGGTTTCAGAACGGAGGAATTTCTGTGACGGACCTGAATACGGCCCAAAAGGAATTGGATAATGCCAGTGAGCAGTATATCAGTCAATTGAGAACATTCTGGAATGCTTATTTCGAACTGCGTAAGTTGTCCCTGTACGACTTTATATCCCAAAAAGATATTTGTGCTGAATTTGATGAAATTGTTGAAAAATAATGGCTCGTAAAATAGATGATGATGAAAAGAAATTTGTATAGAAACCTGTTGTGGATCTTTTTCTTGGCCGGAGCTATGGCTTGTGGCGGTGAAAAAAAGAAATCGGAAAAAGAAATCGGAAAGAGTGAGGCGCAGAGTTCTTTGATCTCGGTGGATACACTGGTATTAAAAAAGCGGACTTTTCAGAAACAGATCGTCTGTAACGGTAAGTTGCGTGCGGTTTTAAAAAGCGAACTGAGTTTCGACGGTACGGGAGTCATTACCGGAATAAACGGAAGAAACGGGGATTACGTAGAGAAAGGGGCTGTATTAGCCACGCTCGATAATAAAGAGGCGACGGTGGAATTGGAGAAAAGTCTTCGGGCCATGGAGAAGGCCGATATCGATTTGCAGGACAAACTGATCGGACAAGGGTATACCGGTGATACGGCTACGGTGCCGGAAGCTGTTTTGCGTAATATGAAAATTACTTCCGGTTATACGAATGCTTTGGATCAGCTGGAGGCAGCCAGACGACGTTTGGAAAGTTGTTTTTTGTTCGCTCCCTTTAGCGGGCGTATTGCCAATCTGGACGCCAAGGTGTATGACCGTTTCTCCGGTAAGTTGTGTACTTTGATCGACGATTCGTATTTTGATGTCGAATTCAGTATATTGGAAGCTGAAATAGAGGAAGTTGCGCTGAAACAACGGGTGAAGATTATTCCGTTTATCAATGATGAAAAAGTATTTTACGGGAATGTGACGGAGATCAATCCCCTGATCGATGAACGCGGACAGGTTAAGATTCGTGCGCGGGTAAGTAATACCGACAGGTATCTGGTAGAAGGAATGAATGTGAAGATCATGCTGGAACGGGAAATTAAAAATTGTTTTGTCGTTCCCAAGGACGCAGTGGTGCTGCGGGACGGTTTTCAGGTGATTTTTTGCTATCGGGAGGGGAAAGCGGTGTGGACGTATGTCGATGTTGTGATGTCGAATATCGATTCGCATGTGATTAGGGGATGTGAAAAAAAGCAGACTACGATTTCCGAAAATGATATTGTGATTACCTCGAACAACCTGAACCTGGCCGACGGGACGGATGTAACACCTCATAATAACCGGTAATTATGATCAAGGAATTGTTAAAGCGGCCTATAGGGGTAACCATGAGTGTCATCGCGATCGTGGTGTTGAGTATCGTAGCTATGGGATATTTGCCGGTATCGCTGATGCCCGATATCGATATCCCACAGATTACGATTCAGGTTTCTGCTCCCGGTTTATCGGTGCGTGAGGTGGATAATACCCTGCTGAAACCTTTGAAAAATCAGTTGTCGCAGGTGGAAGGGCTGAAAAATATAACGGCTGAAGCCCGGGCGGATGCGGGGGCGATTTATATGGATTTCGAACCGAACGGTAATATCGATCTCATTTTTATCGAAGTGAACGAGAAGTTGGACCGGGCTGTCACGACCTTGCCTAAGGATGTGGAACGTCCGAAAGTCATTAAGGCCAGTGTGACCGATATCCCGGCTTTCTATCTCAACCTGTCCTTGAAAAGCGGGGCTCCCCGGGAACCCGGTAAACCCCGGGAGGCAGGTATCGATTTCAGTGAGTTGGGACAATTTGCCCGGGATGTCATTGCGAAACGGATCGAACAGTTGCCGCAAACGGCTATGGTCGATATCAGCGGTGTCGTTACCCCGGAATTGCTTTGTATTCCCGATTATACGAAACTGACTTCCATGGGGGTAGGGATCGGGCTGCTCGAAAATGCGATTGCCGATAATAATGTCTCCCTGGGAGCTTTGAGTATCAAGGACGGTCAGTACCGGTATAGCATCCATTTCGATTCCCGGATTATCTCGAAGGAAGATATTGAAAATATCTATATCAACCATGACGGACGGATTTACCGATTCAAAGAGTTGTGCGAAATCGTGGAGCGTCCGGCAAAACGGAACGGGTTGGTACGGAGTGGGGCCGATCCGGCTGTCACGCTGGCTATCATCAAACAGAGCGACGCCAGGATGGCGGATTTGCAGGAAAGTATAGCAGCGCTGATCACCGATTTGGAAAAAGAGCATCCCGATATCCGTTTTGAACTGACCCGCGACCAGACGCAATTGTTGTCGTATTCCATCCATAACCTGAACAGTAATCTGTTGGTTGGAGCCGTTCTGGCTGCGTTGATTATCTTTCTGTTTATGAAAGACCTGCGCTCGCCGGTATTGATCGTGATTACGATTCCTTTATCGCTGGTGATTACATTGCTCGTTTTTCATGTGCTGGGTATGTCGCTGAATATCATATCGCTTTCGGGACTGATTCTCGGGACGGGTATGATTGTGGACAATTCGATTATCGTGATCGATAATATATTTCAGAAATGGCGGACGGGATTGACGTTAGAGGATTCGATTGCCAGGGCAGTCGGCGAGGTCTTTACCCCGATGCTGAGCAGTGTGTTGACGACCTGTTCGGTCTTTTTGCCGCTGATCTTTTTAAGCGGCACGGCAGGGGCACTTTTTTACGATCAGGCCATGGCCGTGACAGTGGCCCTGTTCGCTTCTCTTCTGGCAGCGGTACTGGTTTTACCGGTTTATTTTTATCTGATGTATCGTAAACTGTCACCCGATACGGAAAATCGGTTTATGTCAAAATTATTTACGTTCAATTATTATCGTCCGTATGAGCTCGGACTGAAATGGGTATTGCGGCACGGGCGGTTGATGATGATTTGTTTTATATTGCTTGTCCCGCTGACTTATTTTGTTTACCGGATGGTGGAGAAAAGCCGGCTTCCCGAAATATCCCATGACGATACGATCCTGACGATTGACTGGAATAGCGGTATTTCTTTGGAAGAAAACGATCTGCGGGTATATAGATTGTTAGCACAGGTAGATAGCCTGATATTGCAATCCACGTCGATGGTCGGCGTACAACAGTTTCTGATGTCGCATACCAGGGAGATCACCCCTTCGGAGAGTGTGATTTATATGAAAGCCAAAGATGCCGGAAAGTTGGTGCAGGTGGAACGGATCATTTCAGATTACCTGGCCTCGAATTATCCGAAAGCACGGGCTTCATTTCAGGTTTCAGGTAATATATTCAACATGATATTTGCAGAGAAAGGAAGTACGCTGGTGGCACAATTGCATAGTAAAGAGGGGCAGGCTCCGACGGTTGAACAGGTGACGCGTGTCGTGGACAAGATAAAGAAAGCTTTGCCCGGAGTAGGGATCCCGCCGGCGGTAATGGAACAAAATATCCGTTATATAGCTGATGTAGAGGCCATGGCTATCCATGAAGTGACGTTTAACGATGTTTATGGAAAAATGAAAAACATCATCAGCCAGAATACATTGTTCCGTATTAACCAGGGAGGCTATTCGGTGCCTGTGACAACAGGGGATACACAAGCCGAGACTTCGGACATTTTATCGGGCAAAGTGCGCAACCGGCATGGAATTGAAATTCCTCTTTCGATGATTATCCGCGAAACGAAAGGCGAGGATTTTAAAAAACTCTATTCCGGTAACGGAGGGGATTATTACCCGGTTGTGTTCGATGTGGACGATCGGGAGGTGGGACAGGTCATGAAGACGGTGGAAGAGGTGGTCAGGGAAGATCAGAATTTTTTTGTTACTTTCACCGGAGAGTATTTTTCCAGCCGTGAAACCATCCGGGAGTTGATCGTTATCCTGTTGGTCGCTATATCGTTGCTTTATTTTATCCTGGCCGCACAATTTGAAAGTGTGATCCAGCCGCTGATTATCCTGTCGGAGATTGTGGTGGATATTTTTTTCGTTTTGTTCGGGCTCTGGTTGTTCGGTGAAAGTCTGAACATCATGTCGATGATCGGTCTGGTGGTGATGAGCGGTATTATTATTAATGATTCTATTCTTAAGGTAGATACGATCAACCGCCTGCGTAAAAGCGGGATGTCACTGCTCAGAGCCGTTTTTATTGCAGGGCATAGCCGTTTGAAACCGATTATCATGACTTCGCTGACAACGATACTGGCTATCGCTCCTTTCCTGAACCGGGTGGATATGGGATCCGATCTGCAATATCCGTTATCGCTTTCTATTATCATCGGAATGAGTTTCGGGACTGTGGTCAGTTTGTTCTTTATTCCGCTGCTCTATTATGTGATTTACCGTAAACGCTGATTTTTATGAGTCATGATATCAATAAAAAGGGCTTTTTAGAACGTATCCCCTCCTTTTCACTTATTCTGATTATGGTGGTGCTGATGGTAGGCGGTGCCGCTTTAATACCGATGCTGCGAATCACCTATCATCCTTCTCCCGAACAGGGGAAGAGGCTGACTATCAGTTATAGCTGGCCGGGAGCTTCCCAGCGGGTCGTCGAGCAGGAAATTACCTCTAAAGTGGAGGGCCTGGTATCGTCTGTGGTGGGGGTGGAGAAAACTTCTTCTGTGTCTTCGTCAGGAAACGGAAGTGTGACGGTGGTACTGAAGGAAAAAGCAAATGTGTCGGCTGTGCGTTTTGAAATATCCTCTTTATTGAAACAAATAGCCGGAAAGTTACCGCAGGGAGCGGGTAATCTTTACTTGCAGGGAGGGGATGCCGGTGGAGGGCTCAGACAGAATACACAACAGGTATTGTCCTATATCATCAATGCGGATATGGATCCTGCGAATATAAAAGACTATGTAGAGCGTAATATCAAACCTTATCTCACACAAATCGACTATGTGCGGGAGGTGTCTGTCGGTGGAGCGATGCCGCTTTATCTGGATATCAGCTACGACCCGACGGCATTGCAGAGATATGGTCTGGAGTCCAATGTCATTGTATCGGGACTTCAAAACTTTCTGGGACAACGTTCTATTGTCGGGGATGTCGAGCGCATCGACCGGGACGGGAATAAAGAACGGATAACCTTGTTGCTGGAGACCGAACGACTCGGTGCGGATATCGGTAAAACTCCGCTGACGACGATAGAGGGGAAGATTGTTTATTTGAGTGATGTCGCTGAATTTAATTACAAAAAACGACGGGAAACCAGTTTCTACCGGATCAACGGTCTCAATACCATTTACCTGAATATCTTTGCGGATACGGAGACGAATATCATCAAAGCTTCTGCCGAACTTCGGGAACGAATGGAGAAGATACAGGCGAATCTGACGGATGGATTTTATGTGACGCTGACCAACGATGCTGCCAAAGAGGTGAGAGAGGAACTGGTGAAGTTGGTTAAGCGTACTTTTTTATCTTTGGCGATCCTCTTCCTGTTTGTTTGGATAGTCAGCCGGAGCAGGCGCTATCTTTCGGTTATAGCCGTTTCATTGTTTGCCAATGTGTTGATATCCGTTATTTTCTATTATCTGTTCGATGTAGAACTGAATTTGATTTCTTTGGCGGGAGTGGCCGTCTCGTTCGGTATTATGATCGATACGGTGATCGTGATGGTGGACCATTATAGCTATTATCACGACCGGAAAGCTTTTCTCGCTATTTTGGCGGCGCTGCTTACCACGATCGGTTCCCTGGTGATTGTTTTTTTTATGCCGGATTATGTGAAAGGTGCGTTGAATTATTTTTCGGCCATCATTATCATCAACCTGACTGTAGCGTTATTTGTGGCTCTTTTTTTCGTACCGGCTCTCATCGACCGGGTCGGGCTGTACCGCCGTCAGACAAAAACGAGGTACGGCCGTTTGAAGCGGACGGTGAAATGGAGTCGGTTTTATTCCCGTTATATCGTTTTTACCCAAAAACGGAAATGGATATATATCACCCTCTTCATACTTGCATTCGGTATTCCTGTTCATCTGTTGCCTGCCAGGCTGGGGAAGAGCGATTATTACCGTACCTCCGGGAATGCAGAGACCAAATGGTATGAAGAGGTTTATAATAAAACCATCGGCAGCCATTTTTATCAAAGTACTTTGCGTGAACCGCTTGAAAAGATGGTCGGGGGGACGTTGCGGCTTTTTTCGTCTGTCCATTCTTCCCGTACCTTTTCTCAACGGGACCGTGAGGTGAAACTTTATATTTCTGCCCGGCTGACTGAAGGAGATGATGCTGTCGTGCTGAATCAGAAGATGTGGCAAATGGATCGGTTTCTGGCTAAATTTAAAGAGGTGAAACGTTTTGTGACCCGGGTGGACGGTAAAAGCGGTTCTATCGAGGTGGAGTTTGCCGATGAATACAGGGATGGAGCTTTTCCCCATTACCTGGAATCCCAGGTGATTCGTGAGGCATTGTCGATCGGGGGAGTAGATTGGAGTACGACGGGAGTCAGCGAACGGGGATTTTCCAATTCGTTGGGGTTGGGACATAAATCTCACCGGATCGGATTGAGCGGATATAATTTCGACCGTTTGTATAAATATGCTGAAATACTGGCGGAGAAGGTACAAACCAACCGGCGGGTTACGGATGTCGGTATCGAATTGGGAAATTCCGATTATTGGCAAATGCAGGACGAGGCTGCTTCGGAACTGTATATCAAATACGATATGGAAAAAGTTGCTTTGCATAATTTGAATTTGAGGCAATGTTATGCGACTTTGGCTGCATTGATGGATAAAGGAGATGTCGGCATCTATCGTAACAAAAATCAACGGATTGCTATCGACTATCATTCGTCGCAGCGCGATCAGTTCGACATGTGGCATCTGATGAACAGTTATCTGCCCGTAGGGGACAGGCAGGTGTGTTATGCCCACATCGGAGAAATCGGTAAGCGGTCGGCTGCTACCCGGATAACGAAAAGCAATCAGGAGTATTCGCTTCAGGTGGCTTTTAATTTTATGGGATCGTATAATTTATCCGATCAGTTTATCAAACAGACGACTGAAGAGTTCAATGCGACTTTACCGGTCGGTTTCCGGACGGTTAATCAGAGTTTCGGATGGTATGACGATCAGGGAACCCAATATTGGTTGATTCTGCTGATTGTGGTGATTATCTTTTTTACCTGTTCGATCCTGTTCGAGTCTTTGCGGCAACCGCTGGTGATTATTTCTTTGATTCCGATCTCGTTTATCGGTACTTTTCTGACTTTTTATTTTTCGGGGGTCAATTTCGGAACCGGAGGCTTTGCCTCACTGGTTTTGTTGAGCGGTTTGGTGGTCAATGCCGCTATCTATGTGATAAACGAATACAATGGTTTCGTAAACAGGGAGCGGGAACGCTTGAATCGAACCGATTTGGTCCGGCTTTATATAAAAGCCTATAATCATAAGATTACCGCAGTTTTATTAACTATATTGTCGACTGTGCTCGGACTGGTGCCGTTTTTGCTGGATGGACCGAAAGCCGAAGAGTTCTGGTTTTCATTTGCAATCGGTACGATCGGCGGTTTACTGTTTTCAGTCATCGCCCTGGTATTCCTTATGCCGGTATTGATGTCGTATGGAACGAAACCGGTGAGGGATAAGCTTAATCGGTAATAAAGTCTTTGGATTGATGGGTGTAACTGCCTTTGGAAGGAATGATCAGAATCAGTAAGGAACCTAAGATGATGATTCCTCCGTAAATATAATCCTGGGTATCCAGCTGTGGACGCATGGCGGCATAATAGAGGGCTGCGATCACTTCCAGTAAATAAGTGAGCACAGGTTGAAAAGCACGTACGGCCATAAAGGTTTCTGAGGTGGAAAATTTTAAAGTTGCATAATAGAGGTAAGTAGTGGATGCATTGATGAATAAACCGGCCAGACAGGCGCTGATAATTGTTTCCGGATGGATCATTTCGGGCAGATCGGGGAGGAGCGTTAGAAAACTCAAAAAAGGAGGGAGCCGATCCCCGAGAAAAAATTTCAGGAGAGCTATGGCAAAGAAAAAGACGATCAGGGACAGGCCTCCGTAAAACATCGTATATCCTGAAATACCGCATTTTTGCCGGACGCTGGTATCCGGATTCCAGATGGTGGTTTCCTCCACGACGATCGAGCGGATGCAACTGGCTGTCGCCGACAGCAACACCAGGATGGAGACAATCACACGCATGTGTACTGGAAGGGAAAAAATAAATAATATAAATCCGAGTAATATAATGAGAATGCCCAGGAAATCCCCTTTATAAGGTATTCTTCGAAAAATGGCATAGGCCAGAATGTAAGTGATTATAATCTCTATGTTGAACAGAAGACTGGTCTCTGTCGAAGTGATATAAAGGAAGGTAGAGATCATCGTGAAACTGCGGATGATCTGCATAATGGTGTACAGCCAGGAGTATTTTACTCCGCTTTTCCAGTTTTGGGGCATGACCTGTTTGCGGATGATCATTAAAGTGACACCGGTGGCGAAAATCATAAAAGAGGTGAATACCATAATATTGACATCGTATTGCAAAACACAAAACCGGTTGACTACATTTAGAATGGCCCAGACGATAACAGTGGATAATGCGAGAAGTACACCTTTCATAGATCTTGTTTTCTAAAGCAGTTCGAATGTCTGTTGTACGTAGAAATGTAAAGATAGTTTAAGCTTTGGCCAGAGCTTTGTTCGGTAGTGTTGGTATACCGTGGCCGGTGTGCTGCCTCTGACGGTTGCTGTGAGTCGGATAAGTACTGATAGGGGCCGTTTCCTTTTCCAGGTATACAGAGATACATAGAAAAGGAACAGCGTGAACAGAGTTTAATGTTTGGGACGGAGAAGATCCAGGCCCAGTTCTTTTTCGGATATTTCCCGCATTTCTATTTTCCTGATTTTTCCGGTAACCGTCATCGGGAAAGCATCGACAAATTTCCAGTATCTGGGGATTTTGAAGGTTGCGATTCGGCCTTTACAATACGTATGAAGCGATTCGGCCGATACGTTGTAGCCCGGACGGGGTTTGATCCAGGCCATCACTTCTTCTCCGTATTTTTCACTGTATACACCGATGACCTGTACGTCGGAGACCCCTTCGTGGACGATCAGAAAATCTTCGATCTCTTTGGGAGAGATATTTTCTCCACCCCGGATGATCAGGTCTTTGATACGTCCGACTATACTCACATAGCCGTTTTCATCCATGACGGCGATATCACCGGAATGAAGCCAGCGGGTTTCGTCGATGATGGCTTTGGTGTCTTCGGGATTATCCCAGTAGCCTAACATCACCGAATATCCCCGGGTGCAGAGTTCCCCGGCTGTACCCCGGGGGACGATTGCGCCGCTTTCCGGATCTATGATTTTAATCTCTACGTGGGGGTGGACGGTACCTACTGTCGTTACCCTCAGTTCCAGCGGATCGTCCGTACAGCTTTCGGTAGAAACCGGAGAGGTCTCTGTCATGCCGTAACAAACACAAATTTCTGTCATATTCATCAGGGATTGTACCTTGCGCATGGTATCGATCGGACAAGGTGCACCTGCCATGATACCTGTTCGGAGAGATTTTAAATTGTATTTGGCGAAATCGGGCAGATCCAGTTCTGCAATAAACATGGTCGGGACACCGTATAAGGAGGTACACCTTTCATTTTCGACAGTCTGTAACACCTGTTCCGGATCGAAAAATTCTCCGGGGATAACGATACAGGCCCCGTGAGTGACGATAGCCATATTGCCCAATACCATACCGAAACAATGGTAAAAAGGAACCGGCAGACATACGATATCTTTTTCCGTGTATTTCAAGCGTTCCCCGATGAAAAATCCGTTATTCAGGATATTGTGATGGGAGAGAGTCGCTCCTTTGGGATAACCGGTTGTACCCGAAGTATACTGGATATTGACAGGATCGTCGAATTGCAGGGAGGCTTCCCGTTCGGCCAGTCGGGCATCGCTCACCTGAGAAGCGCTCGATAAAAAAGTTGCCCAGTCGCGGTCGATGATGACGGTTTGTTTGGGATAAAGACAATCCGGACGGAGCTCGTCCAGCATTTTGATATAATCGGTTTTCCGGAAGTGGGAGGAAGCGATCAAAAGATCGATCCGGCTTTGTTCCAGGGCATAACGCAAACCCGAAAGTTTGTATCCCGGATTGATGTTTACCATAATAGCCCCCATCAAGGCTGTGGCATATTGTACCAATACCCATTCGTAGCGGTTCGGTGACCAGATGCCTACCCGGTCGCCCCGGCGAATCCCGTGGGCCATCAAGGCCTTGGCTACCTGTTCGACTTGTTCCAGAAATTCACTGTAATTGGCCCGGTATTGTTGATACTCGGAAATCAAAGCAGTCCGTTCCGGAAATTTTGCTGCTATTTGTCGCAGATTCTGACCGATTGTCTCTCCTTTCAACGGAATATCTGATATTCCGCAGGCATAGGATAATGTTGCTTGCATAGCTATTAATTTATTGTCGTGTTTTGTGTGCGACCACAAAATAACGACAATAAAATGAAACAACATAGCTTATTTATCAATAAATGAGATATTTACACAAATGACGTCAAGGTGTGCAAAAATTTTTGTCTTTATTTCACAAACCGGAAATAAGTGTGAAAAATAAATGGATGGTTTCTATGCCCTGGAATATCGATAAGCGACTTTTCAAACTTGAGCTGTCTTTTGAAAAAAGAAAGGTTGGCGGAGCTTCATTTCCTGATCCCTGTTATCGATCAGAAACGAAGCTCCGCCAATCGGCAGAATGCCCCTCAAAAGGAGGTTAACTACAACAAACCGTTGGATAGTCTCTTGTTATCAATGAGCCCACTCAGCGAAAAAATCGTTGCCTTTGTCATCGACGATGATGAAGGCCGGGAAGTTTTCTACGCGGATTTTGCGGACAGCTTCCATACCGAGTTCTTCGAAATCGACCACTTCGACCGATTTTATGCTGTTCTTAGCCAGAATGGCTGCCGGTCCACCGATCGATCCCAGATAGAATCCGCCATGCTTTTTGCAGGCATTAGTGACGTCGATCGAACGGTTGCCTTTGGCTACCATGATCATAGAACCACCTAAAGACTGGAACAGATCGACATAAGGGTCCATACGCCCGGCTGTCGTCGGTCCGAAACTACCTGATGCCATGCCTTTCGGAGTTTTGGCAGGACCGGCATAATAGACCGGATGTTTTTTGAAATATTCGGGCATCGGTTTGCCTTCGTCGATCATTTGTTTGATCCGGGCATGGGCGATGTCCCGGGCAACGATCAGGGTCCCTGATAGGTTCAAACGGGTTTTCACCGGATATTTGCTCAGTTCTTTCAATACGTTTTCCATCGGTTGATCGAGGTCGATATTGACCGCCGGAGTTAAAGCAGGACTTTCTGCCGGCAGAAAACGTGCCGGATTCTTCTCGAGTTGTTCGAGGAAAATCCCTTCTTCCGTGATTTTACCTTTGATATTCCGGTCGGCACTACAGCTGACTCCGATGCCGACAGGACAAGAAGCTGCATGACGCGGAAGACGGATCACACGTACATCGTGTACCCAATATTTACCTCCGAACTGGGCTCCGATACCTTTGTCCCGGCAAATCTTCAAGATCTTTTCTTCCCATTCCAGATCCCGGAAAGCACGGCCACCTTCATTACCCGAAGTGGGGAGATGATCGTAGTAGCCTGCCGAGGCTTTCTTGACTGTGGTCAGACAAGCTTCGGCCGAAGTGCCGCCGATGACTACCGCTAAATGGTAGGGAGGACAGGCCGAAGTACCCAGATCCAATACTTTTTGCTGGATAAATTTAGTCAGGGTTTCTTCGTTCAATAAAGCTTTTGTCTGCTGGTAAAGGAAAGTCTTATTGGCAGAGCCCCCTCCCTTGGTGATGAACAAAAATTCGTATTTATTGCCCTGTGTGGCATAAAGGTCGATCTGTGCCGGCAGATTGGTCCCGGTGTTTTTTTCTTCTGTCATGGTAAAAGGCACTACCTGGGAATAACGCAGATTGCGGTCCCGGTAAGTTTCGAATACCCCTTTGCTGATCGCTTCGGCATCATTGATCCCGGTCCATACGTTTTCTCCCTTTTTACCGATACAAATAGCCGTACCGGTATCCTGACAGGTCGGTAGTTCCCCTTCTGCCGAAACCACTTGGTTCATCAACATGGTGTGGGCAACGAATTTATCGTTGTCACTGGCCTCCGGATCTTTCAGGATGTCGGCTAATTTTTGCAAATGAGCGGCGCGCAGGTAAAAAGAGACGTCTGCATAAGCTTCGCGAGCCAATAACTCTAACCCTTCACGCTCTATTTTTAAAATCTTACGTCCTTCACATTCGATCGTTTTTACATAATCTTTTGTCAAAAGGCGATACACTGTGGTATCATTTTCAATAGGAAACGGTTCCTGATACTTAAATTCTGCCATACTTATCTGGATTGATTTATGAATTCATTATTTGCGCAACGAAATTAAAATTAATAAATGAAAATCCCGAGAGTTTTAAAGAAAAATTTCTGTAATTAGAAATGATCTGAATAAATCATGGAGGAATATATGGATTTTACTATTTTTGTAAAAATTAACGGCAGAATAGTTTTATCCGTTTATACTTTTTTATTTTGAATATGAATACTGAGGTTGTTTTTATTATTATCGTTGTTTTTTTAGTTGCTGATTTTATTGTAGAACGGATTTTGGAATGGGTGAATATGCGGGCTATGGCGCCTGTATTACCTGAAAATCTTAAGGGAATTTACGATGAAAAAGAATATGCACGTTTTCAGAATTATAAGCGCGAAACGAATCGTTTCGATCTGATCAGTTCCACTTTTTCTTTTATCGTGATGATGGTGTTTTTGTGTACAGGAGGTTTCGGTTGGTGGAATGCCTGGGTGGTGACCTGGACAGATCAGGCGGTTTTACAGACCTTACTTTTTATGTTGGGCTTGTCGCTGGTTTCCGGGCTACTCGGTTTGCCTTTCGATTGGTATGCTACTTTTCATATTGAAGAAAAATATGGTTTCAACAAAACGACAATGAAGACCTATGGATTGGATTTACTCAAAGGAATGTTGGTTTCCGGGGTGATCGGCGGACTGTTGCTGTCGGCTGTCGTCTGGTTTTATGAATGGGCCGGTTCTTTCTTTTGGTTGTATGCCTGGGGAATAGTTTCTGTATTCTCGGTTTTTATGGCTATGTTTTATTCCCAGTTGATTGTGCCTTTGTTCAATAAGCAGACTCCTTTGGAGGCCGGGGCTTTACGGGATAAAATCAATGCTTTTGCAGAGAAAGTGGGCTTTAAACTGGACAATATTTTTGTAATCGACGGATCGAAGCGTTCTACGAAGGCAAATGCTTATTTTACCGGTTTCGGTCCCCGCAAACGGATTGTCTTGTATGATACCCTGATAAAGGATTTGACCGAGGAAGAAATTGTTGCTGTCCTGGCCCATGAAGTCGGACACAATAAAAAACGGCATACCGTTCAATTTATGCTGGCATCTGTGATTCAGACCGGCGTGATCCTTTGGTTGTTTTCGCTTTTTGTCAACCAGCCGGCTTTGTCAATGGCTCTGGGAGGTGACCGGGCCTGTTTCCAATTGGGATTGATCGCTTTTACCATCCTCTATTCGCCGTTGAGTATGATATTGGGATTGGTGATGAATGCCTGGTCGCGGAAAAATGAATATCAGGCAGATGCTTTTGCTGCCCGGTATTACGATGGTGAATCGCTCATTTCCGGCTTGAAGAAGATCTCTGTGAAGTCTTTAAGCAATCTCACCCCCCATCCACTGTACGAATGGGTATACTATTCGCATCCCTCTTTGTTGAAAAGAATCAGGGCGATCGGACAGGTAGAAGCTGTGGATGCCGAGTAAATCCGGTTTACCTGAAATATAGGTATGTTTTTTCTTTCTATTCCGATTCCGGATTTTATACCGTCAGACCGGTCCGTTAAGACTTTCGTTGATTTTATCGGTTTTTCTCCTGTTCGGAAAAACAAAATCTTTTGTTTTTCTTTCGCTTATTCGAAGAACTCACTGAACGGCGGAACCCCTTACTGCGCAAAAACTTTACGTTACGTTTCCGTCAGACACCATCGGTCGTTCGAAAAACCGAACCGGATACTCGTTCCCGCTCCAATGGTCTTCCGGCATTTTATAAACTCCAATTCATACTTCCCTCTCGAACTCAAGCGTATAAACGAAGCTATCGGCCCGGTAATAGCCGATATTCCATTCCAGAGGGCGTCCCCCCGGGTCATATACAAATCGTTTTCGGATGAGTATAGCGTCCCCGGGCTTGATTTCAAGCTTCTGAGCCAGAAATTTGTCGGCAAGCTGGGCACTGATTTCTTCTTTCGAAATTTTTGCAACAGAACTATAATCTTGTTCTAATATTTCGTATAGGGGACGGGAAAAATCTTCATTACCGGTCAGCCCTATCCGGGGATTGAAATAAGAGATGAAATAAACGAACGGAAATTCCGGATTACCCCGTAAACGCTCCAGTTTTAATATTTTCTTTTCATCGGTGATGGAGAAAAAACGACAGATCTCTTCTGAAGGAAGCGCCCAGCTGGTATGTAATTCATAGTTGGTCGGTTCGATTCCCTGCGCTTTCATTTCCTGGGTGAAACTCAACCAGTTTTTGGCTTTCGAGCTGACCGATTGGTTGACTACTATAGTACCGATCCCTTTTTTTCGGACTAATAACCCTTCAGTGACCAGGTTGTTGATCGCCTGGCGCAGCGTATTCCGGGAAATTCCCAATTGTTTCGACAAATCTACTTCGTTGGGTAACATCTTCCCTTTTTTATACTCCGGTTCCCGGATGATGTTCCTCAATTGATTTTCTATTTGTAGATATAAAGGTATCGCACTATTGTGATCGATCGATATTTTCATGATTGAAAAATTTAAGCAAAAGTAGGAAAATTGTACTTGCGAAAGTAAAATTTCATTCTTATAAATCAAAAAAAGTAATTGTTTTTTAGTAGTATGTTTGGATAATATGCTGATCGTTAGTTTGTTATTTGTTCGGCTTGTGTCGGTAAAACAATAAAAAGAGATAAACTTTGTAACAATAAAAAGAATGCACTATATTTGTCAATGTATAAATGTCTATACATATTAATGTGGTGAAATAATGGAATATTTATTAGGAATCGATATCGGGGGAACTCATGTAAAAGGTGGGATTGTCACAGGGACTACCGGGAAGATGGATCAGAGGACTATAGTTTATGAGAAAATAGATGCCGGAGGCTCTGCTACTTCGATTATAAAGGGGATACTTCGGGTGATTACAGCATTGAAGAAAGGGCGTTCTGAAAACGAATGGCGGGGTATAGGAATTGCTATACCCGGGCCTTTCGATTATACCCGGGGAATAGCTGCTATTCATGGGGTACGAAAATTCGATGCCTTATTCGGTTTGGATTTGAAAGAGGAAATAAAAGGGTATGCAGTTTACCGGTTGTCTTCCTGAACGATGCTTCTGCTTATGCTTTGGGAGAATATTATGGGGGAGCGGCTCAGGGGAGTGAGAGGAGTATGGTCGTTACGGTCGGGACCGGACTGGGAAGTACGTTTATGGCCCCGGAAGAAATATTGGACGAAACGACGCCCGCCGTTCCGGAACACGGGTATTTGTATAATATTCCTTTTCGGGATAGTATAGCGGACGACTATTTTTCTACCCGCTGGTTTGTAACGAACTGGAATCACCGCTTTCCCGATAAAGCGGTGATGGATGTGAAGACATTGGCGGAATATGCTTATCGGGGAGAACAGGCTGCTAAAGTTCTGTTTGAAGAGTTTGCCGATCATTTTACCGGATTTATAGCTCCTTTTCTGAGACATTTCTGTCCGGACTGTTTGGTGCTCGGGGGAAATATCATGCGGGGTGCCGATTTATTTCTGGAACGGATAAAGTCTGAGTTGGAAACCCAGGGGATCGGAGTGAGAATAGATACTTGCCGTTTATGGGAAGATGCTCCGCTGATCGGGGCGGCGATGTATGCGAATCAGGTCTTGGGCCGGAGTGGGATGGAAGAAGAGGCGGTAAAGAGAAATACAAAACAGTATCTGGCTCCTATGAAAGCACAGGCAACTCCCCGGGGAGTTTATGATTTGTATCCGGCTTTTCCGGTCGGGGAGAATAAGATCCGTTCGGGGATAGGGTGTTTGGCCGATTGGATAGAGCGACACGGGCAGGTGGTTATCGATGGTTATGGAGGAGTGTTTTGGGACGAACTGGTGAGCGAACTGGGAGATGAATTTCGTCGGAGAGGGAAGTGTGTACGTTGGTTCCGTACCGATGTCGCGATGCGGGATGCTCGGACGTTGGAGGAAATGCTCGCTCCCGATCTGGGAGGAGAAGATCCGTTGTTCGGCCGGATGACGGAGAGACAATTGAGGGATTGGTTTGATCCCGGGAAGTTGAACGCTTTTAGGCCGGACCAGGAGGCCGATATCAATGTGCTGATCGGTATAGGAGCTGCTTTGGCCGGATGGAAAGCACCTTTGATCTATGTCGATGTACCTAAAAATGAAATACAGTTTCGCATGCGGGCCGGGTGGGTGAAAAATCTGGGTATGAATAAACCGAAGAATAATCAGCAAACCTATAAACATTTTTTCTTTGTGGATTGGGTTGTGCTGAACCGGCATAAAGCGGAGTGTCTGCCACAGATAGAGCTGATTGTGGATGAACAACGCAGGGGACAGCAATTGCTGATGATGAGCGGGGAGGATTTGAGAGAGGGATTACACCGGATGGGAAGAAATTTCTTCCGGGTTCGCCCTTGGTTCGAACCCGGCGCATGGGGAGGGCAATGGATGAAACAACACATCCCGGGATTGAATGAAGAAGTACCTAATTTAGCCTGGTCTTTCGAATTGATGGTTTTGGAAAATGGACTGATGTTCGAAAGTAACGGATATCGTTTGGAAGTTTCTTTCGATTTTCTGATGTATAACGATTACCGTCAAGTTCTGGGAGAATCGGCCGATGTGTTTAAAACCGATTTCCCGATTCGTTTTGATTTTCTGGATACTTTCGATGGAGGTAACCTGTCGGTACAGTGTCATCCCCGGACTACGTACATCCGGGAACAGTTTAATATGCCTTTTACACAGGATGAGACGTATTATATCCTGGATAGCCGGCAGAATCCCCAGGTTTATCTGGGATTTCAGGAAAATATCCGGCCTGAAGAGTTCGGCGAGGTATTGAAACAGAGCCAGGCAGAAGGTAAGACGATAGACATTGAAAAATATGTACAGAAATTTCCGGCACACAAACACGACCTTTTTCTGATACCCAACGGAACGGTTCATGCTTCCGGAAAGAATTGTATGGTACTGGAAATCAGTAGCGCTCCGTATATTTTTACTTTTAAAATGTACGATTGGCTGCGATTGGATTTGAATGGGAAACCCCGTCCGCTGAATGTACAGCGGGGAATGGATAACCTCTATTTCGAACGGAAGGGAGAACGGGTGGCAAAAGAACTGGTTTGTCATCCCGAGGTATTGGAAAAAAACGAACATTATACACTCGAACATCTGCCGACCCATGAAAAGCATTTTTACGATGTCCATCGGTATACCGTCGAAGATGCGGTGGAAGTAGAAACCGAAGGGAGTTGCCAGGTTTGGATGGTGGTGGAAGGGAAAGCAGTAAGGGTGGAGACTCGCGAAGGAATGAGGCAACGCTTTAATTATGCCGAAACGTTTGTAATTCCTGCTGCTGCCGCTACTTACCGGATTATAAATGAAACACCGGGAGAAAAGGTGATACTGGTAAAAGCTTTTATCAAAAAAGGATATGGGTTTGAATAAAGTCGGAAAGAAGTAGGATACCGGCAAATTCAGAAAGGGATTTTGCGTACATCGGTTTTGCATCCTTGTAGAGGGAAAATATACTTGTAAATTTAATATATACAAACTTAAGAAAAATTCTTAAGTTTGTAAAAAATATTCTATAGACGGATGGTATGAAGAATAAGATGCAAATACTGGGACGTATATCGTTGGGATTACTGATCTGTATAATACTGGGACAGGGAATTTGGTTGTATCGGGTACGTGAAATGGAAAATCATGGATTCGAGCAGACGGTCGGCCGGGGACTGAACGATATCTTGTGGGTGGAGGTGATTTTCCTGATCGGGTTTATCGTTTGTTTAGTTTGGCAAAGGGGTGTGGTGAAAAGGATTGAACGAAGGACACCGGTACAGATGATGGGGAAGACACCTTCGGAAGAGATACCTTTAACGGAGTGGATGGCAGTGATCGACGGTAAGCTGCAATACGAGGGGATTGCCTTGTCTGTGGAGGAGGAATTGAAATTGAATACGATAAAAACGCACTTGGTGGAAATGGCTGAAACCATCGATATGCAGCAGAGTGCTTTAAAGACCTCGGTATGGAAAATCGACCGGGAAAATATCGATCTGAAATCGGAGATGGAAATGATCGTTGAGTTGTTTTCTCTGATCCGGCCACAGGCACTGGTGGGTTACCAAATCGACGAAGGAGCGGAATATCCTTGTTTGGATAAGGTATATTTTTATTATCTGATCCTTTGTTTGGTAGATAAAGCTATTGTATCTGCCGGAGTTCACCCCGTAGTGAGGATCGAATTTTATACCGACAAGAAACATTATATGTTGACAGTCGAAGATAATGGCAGGAAAATAGATCCGGGAGACAGGCAGCCGGAACAATCCACCGGGGCGGGACTGGCCTTCGTCGTACAGCAAGTGGTCGGTGGTTATGGAGGAAAAATCCGCTTTATAAGTAAACCGAACGGAAACAAGTGTGTGATCACTTTACCACAGAAACGGAATTAATTGAAGTACGAAACGGCGATTACCGCTCGCTCCTCTTTTCTTGAAGGAAGGGCATAAAAAATAGAGAGGAACTTGAGAAGAGAGTCTGGCAGACAATCTTACTTCAAGTTCGCTCTCCTCTATATGCAGTGGAGTATAGCGACAACACTAGAGATGGAGTGTTATAATCTCGGAATGATTGTTTTCCTGAGATAAGGCATAAATGGTATTTTCTTCGGCACTATAGCTGATCGAAGAACAAGCATTTTCCAGGCGGTAAGTACGCACGTGCGAACCGTTCCAGTCGAATACCAGTATGGTTTTGCCTTTGTCGACGTCCAGATTATGTTGTTTTAGCGTCCGTCCTGAATACAGGGCATAGATGTAATCATCCGATACAGCCAGATCGCAGAACCCGAAAATATGATATTTGGAATAATTGACCGGATGGACTAAACCACGGCCTTTGGGACGGTGACGGTTGAATTTTACCTTGGCAGGGGTCAGATGCACTTCATTGACACGGGTCAGTTCGTTACCGTTGATTTCACAGATGTCCAGGCAACCGGTTTGCATATTGGCGCAGGCCAAGCGTTCGAGCGTCGGTTTTACCGCTAAGGTATTGCTGGCATAAAATGCACTTTTGAGCGTATCCGTCAGTGTGGGGTCGGCACAGGCCGGATAACTTACACTATAGGTGTCGTCTCCGGATACTTGACTGATGCAATAACGGCCTTGGATATAAACTCCGGTCGACAGCAGGCGGTCACCGATCCGGATGGCTCCGATTGGGGTCTTGTTGTTGGTAGTGAGGGAAGTGAACGTAGGCTGGTAACCCGGAGTCGCATATTCGTTCAAGTTAATTTCCACGAACTTTTTAGTTCCGAAATCGAATGCCGAAACGATGTCTCCGTTTAGGTTCATACTGATAAAATACATGCCTTCTCCTTCGTTTCTGCCTGCCGGTACTAAACGGGTAACGGTTCCGTTTTCGCTGTCATAAATGGCGAAACGGTAAGCGCTACTGGGAGTAAGAAAAGCATATAAGTTTCCTTTTTTTACAAATTTATAAGGAGAGATAATGTTCAATGCCTCCACATCGATTTTGTCTGTTTGGGCATATTGAAGCTCTGTCACCTTCGTCCGTACTAACGGAGAAGATTCGGTCTCTAAGGTCGGATCGGATTGACAACTGCCGAGCAGAAGAGCAGGGATGATAAGATAGTGTAGTTTCTTCATACTAAAATTAATCTTTAATCTAATATTATTCTTTACAACTACTTAATCCATAATGGTGACCAATATTACCATCTTTGTCAATACCAAAACAGTAAGTTCCTACATATATACATGTAGCGTCCGGATCAATAGACTCTTTTTCAGCTAAGGCATCTATATTATCAAAGGTAATATTGGTAATGATAGATTCTTTAGAAAACATAAAATTAATGGACAATGCGGTCAGAATAATAATTCCTCCCATAAAAATTCTGGCTTTTCTTCTCATTTTTATATTTGTTGATTTTCGCGCTACAAATTTAGGAAAGATTCTTAATTTTGTAAAAAAAGGGATATTCTTTAATATGCTAAAGATTTAAGATATGAAAAATAATATGAAAATTATAGGCCAATTGTCCGTTGTCTTATTGATATGTGTGCTATTAGGACAAGGGATGTGGTTATACCATGTGCGCGAAATAAAACTTGGGGAGTTTCGTGAAAGTGCGAATTACGCATTATTGAATGCTACTTATAATTATTTATCTGATGAATGTCTGAATGTTGGTAAAAACTATAAATTAACATATAGTTTAACGAAAGATAATCGTTTCTATTGGCGTTATGACAATAAGAAAGATACAATCCCAATTAAATCTCCAGATATGGTAGATAAATTAGGAAAATTGATTACCTATGATTGTTTGTGTGAACATGGATTATTTGATGTTCTTAGGCTAAATAAATTATATATTGATTACATAAGTGTCCACTAAAAAATCGAAATAGTTCTTTGAAATGATTGATATTTAATT
>OGRG01000902.1_pt1 | contig 23879 bp, 20 predicted proteins | sample 1553501 | NCBI WGS metagenome assembly OGRG01 (sample SAMEA2580018, study PRJEB22360) | human gut metagenome | biome: human gut; feature: human-associated habitat; material: faeces | place: Denmark | collected 2008/2010 | reverse complement strand
TATCGGAAGGGAGGAGAATCCTCTCCGGAGGCTGGAGTGTACAATCGGTTGGTGGTGGAAAGAGGAGGAGAATACAAACTCATATTGTCCGATGGGTCGGAAGTATGGGTGAACTCCGCTACCGTATTGGAGTATCCGGTTGTCTTTTCCGGTAACCGCCGGATCGTGAAATTGAATGGGGAAGCCTATTTTAAAGTACAGGCCGATTCATTGCGTCCTTTTATCGTTGTGGTTGCCGGTGGCATGGAAGTGTGTGCACTCGGGACGGTGTTTAATGTGAATGCTTATGCGGAACGGTTTGTCGAATCGGTATTGGTCAAAGGAAAAATCAGTGTCGGTAAAGAGGATAGACGGGTGACCCTGCGGCCCGCTCAATTGGCGGTGTACGACCGGGAGACCGGACAGACGGATGTGAAGGACGTGGACATCCGTAAATATGTCGACTGGAAAAGCGGCGAGTTCATTTTCAGTGACGATTGCTTAGAAGAAATCATGAAAAAAATCACGCTATGGTACGATTGTGAGGTGGTGTTTACAGACCAAAGTTTAAAAGACATGCGTTTGTCCGGTAATATGCGGCGGTACGACAGTGTGGAGAAAATTTTGCACTATTTGGAGATTACCACCGGGGCGAAGTTTGCGGTGAAAGGAAGGACGATTTTTGTTGGGAAATAAAAATGGCTGACATTTTTGACTGCCGCACTTTGTGCGGAGCTAAGATAAAAAACGGAAGGATCGGCACATCCTCCCGTTTCGGAAATGCCGGAAATCCGGCCAGTATTAATTAGTTACTTACAAAATTATGGAAAAAAATGGAGAAAGTAAAGGAAATTTACGCTCGGCTCAGAAAATCTTTAGGCGTATGAAAATTCTGGCTTTTTTTATGTTGGTGTGGCTGATTCAGGTGAAGGGGGAAGTTTATTCCCAAAATCAGCTGGTAACGTTGCAATTGAAGAATTGCAATGTTGAAGAATTTTTGCAAGAGGTGAAAAATCAGACAGGAATCCGCTTTATGTACCGGAGCGAATTTGTCCGGGACATTCCCCGTTTCAGTCTGGACGTGAGGCAAGAACGGCTGTATGAGGTGTTGAAACAGGTATTTGCTGCCCAAGGTATCCGTTGTTGTTTTGAAGATGAAGTGGTGATTCTGATGAAAGACCAGGCGGAGAATAAAATGCGGGAGATTCGGGGAACGGTACGGGATGCCGGGGGCAATGCTTTACCGGGTGTGACGGTGTTGATAAAGGGTACGTCTCTGGGTACCACTACCGATGCCGATGGAAAATACGCTCTGAAACTGCCTGAAGGTAATCATGTTCTGATTTTCACCATGGTCGGAATGGAAAGCCGCGAAGAACCGGTGGATAAACGTACGGAAATCGATGTTGTATTAAAGGAAGAGGTGGCAGAAATCGATGAGGTGGTTGTGGTTGGGTATGGCTCGACGCGTAAAAAAGACCTTACGGGATCGGTAGTGTCTGTCAAACCGACGGAAATCCGCAATGTTCCCTTTATGAGCGTGGATAATGCGTTGGCAGGTAAGGCTGCCGGTGTGTCGGTGGTAAAGGCGGATGGATCACCGGGGGGAGCTGTGCGTATCCGCATTCGGGGAGGCGCTTCACTCTTAGGAACGAACGACCCTTTGTATGTGATCGATGGTATTCCGACGATTGTGTCGGATAATTATATCGGTGGGCAGTCGGATATTTTAAACCCGATGGAAGCTGCCAATTATGGCGATCACCGTAATAATAGCGTTGAGGGAGCTTTCCTGCGTGGGTTGAATAATCTGTCTGGGTTGAATATCAATGATATTGAGAGTATCGATATTTTGAAAGATGCTTCGGCTACAGCGATATATGGTTCGAAAGCGGCCAACGGCGTGGTAATTATCACGACCAAACGGGGACGACAGGATACGAAGCCGTTGTTTCATTTTAACTACTATGTGGGGGTAACATCGCCGATTAAAGAGAAGGTGCTGAATGCCGGACAATATAAAACCGCTTTGAAAGAAGCGGCGGCTAATTTTTTAGCAGCCAGGGAATTGTCAGGTAAACCGATGACGGGTAGTCAGGTCGAACAGGCGCGGAATATTTTGAACGATCCGGATTTCTTCGGTTCGGCCGATACGGACTGGCTGGACTTGGTATTGCGTACAGGAGTGACGCAGAATGCGGATATTTCCGTTTCCGGTGGCGGGCGGAACTCTCGCTATTACACTTCTCTGGCGTATACAGGACAAGAGGGAACCTTGATCGGTTCCGATTTTAAACGTGTATCCGGGAAAATCAGTCTGGACAACGAGCTTTCCCAATGGTTCCGTCTGTATACCAATCTGAACTTCGGTTATACGAAAACCAATCTGACCAACGGTATTTACGGTCAGGCGTTGATGGCTCCCCCTGTATTTGCGCCTTATGACGAGAATGGAAATTTTTCTACGTTCGACGAATTGAATGCCAATTACCGCCATTATCAGAATCCGCTGGCTGTTGCCGAAGGTACTAACGAGGCTCGTAATTATATGCTGCAAGGTTCCTTGGCAGCCGAGATTTCCATTTTGGAGAACTTGAAGTTTAAGAGTACTGTTTCTATCAATTACGATGCTTATAATCAGGCGAACTATGTTCCTAGCTTTGTGGAAATCGGTGGCTTTTCCGAAGGACAGGATTCGGGGGGAGGGTTAGGTACCCGTGCGCACTCGACGAGTATCAACTCTTTTTTCGAGAATACACTTACTTATGATAGGGAGTTTAATGAGGAACACCGTTTAAATCTTTTAGCAGGTACTTCGTGGGAAGACTATCGTACCGACTTCTTCTCGGCTACGGGACGTGGTTATCCCGATGACAATATCCTGAATAACCTCAGTTCTGCCGCTACGGCAGTCGCTGTGTCGGGCGCCAGTCCGGATAGTCGCAATGCATTGTTATCATTTTATCTGCGTGCCAATTATGTTTGGAAAGAGCGTTATCTTTTTACTTTTACGGGACGTGCAGATGCGTCGTCGAAGTTTGCGCCTGATAACCGCTATGGTTTCTTTCCTTCGGGTGCTGTAGCCTGGCGTATCTCTCAGGAAAATTTTATGCGGGGGATCGAGTGGATCGACGAGATCAAACTGCGTGTCAGTGCAGGTAAGACCGGTACGCAGAGTATCGGCGACCATATGTGGCGTACGCTTTATACCACGGCAGCATATAATGGCAAGAATGCCATGATTCCTTCGCAATTAGGCAATGATGCCATCAAATGGGAGGCTACCGTACAGAAAGATTTCGGGGTAGATTTCTCTCTTTGGAATGGCCGATTGGCCGGTACCTTCGGGTATTACCACAAAGTTACCGACGGAGCTCTGCTCAATATGACTACTGCCCCCAGTTCTGCTTTTACTTCTGTGGTCTTCAATATAGCCAAGATCAGGAACAAAGGTTTAGAAATAGATCTTCACGGTGACTTTATTCGTAAGAACAACTTCCGGTGGAGCGGTGCTTTGAATCTCTCACGCAATATCTCCAAAGTACTGAATATTGCCGGAAATCCTTTTTCCGACCCTACCAGTGACCGGAATAGTGTGGAGTTGGGTAATAGTGTCGTGAAAGAGGGGGAACCCCTCGGCCTGCTGTGGGGATATGTCACAGAAGGAATCATCCGGACGGAGGAGCAGGTGGATTACGTGAAAAATACCTCTTCCGACTGGAAATACGATATGCCTTATGTCGATAAAGGAGATGTGCTGTTTAAGTTCGACGAAACTGGCTGGTATGTTTTAGATGTCATCGGTAATACCAATCCTGAATTTTTTGGTGGTTATACCAATACCTTCAATTGGCGCAACTGGAGTTTGAACGCTTTGTTCACTTTCTCTTATGGCAATGATCTGATGTATCAGAAGGATGTGACAGATATGGCTATGAACAGTCTCCAAAACCGGGGTATACGCGTATTGGAACATTACAGCGCAGAGAATACGGCTAGTAGCCGTCCGCGATACCTCTTCGGTGGTTCCCAGAGGATGACGGATATGAGTGTGTACGATGCTTCTTACCTTAAATTGAAATCATTGACCCTTTCCTACGATCTGCCGAAACACTTGTGTCAAAAGATAAAATTGAATGCCTTGTCTGTATATGCTACGGCGACCAATCTCTTTACCATTACGAAGTATCCCGGGCCAGATCCTGAAGTCAGCGATGATCCGACCAGCGTCATCGGTGGCGGACGTGACGTGAGTACTTATCCAACCGTTAAGTCCTATACCTTCGGTCTCCGTTTTAATTTCTAATGTCAAAATGAATCATCATGAAAAGATATTGCATTTATATAATCGAATTGTTGGTTATCGCTCTTTTTTGCAGTTGTGAAGACCAATTGAACGCCCTGCCGGGTCAGTCCAAAGTAGACGGTAATGTGATTGTAGACCAAGAGACGGCAGAGGTTGCGTTGAACGGTGTTTATTACATGCTGGCGGAAGTCGGTAGTGACCGTGGTACGCCCAGTACTATGTGGGGGGAGAATCATGAGGTGATACCTGCTATTCTTGCGGGTTACATTACGAATGCTTTTGGAAGCAACCCTTTAAATGAAAATGCACAAGTTACGGCATCTGACTTGCGTGTACGATCCTTTTGGACCTCCATCTACAAGGTGATCAATGCTGCTAATGGAGTATTGAAGCAAATCGCTCCTGTGAGTGAAGATGAATTTGTACACAACCGCAAAACGGAAATTATTGCCGAAGCCCGTCTGCTCCGTGCTTATGGACATTTCAAAGCGCTGTGTTATTTTGCCCAGTTTTATGATGTAAAGAGTCCTTATGGTGTCCTCTTGCGTGAGGAATTCTCTACAACGACCAATATGGCAAAGGCGCGTAGCAATGTTGCCGACAGTTATTCCTCTATCCTCGGCGATCTCGATTTCGCTATTCAATACGCTCCTTTGGAGAGCGAAAATACTTCTGTCAATCAATGGGTGGCTAAAGGTTTGAAAGCCCGTGTATTGATGATGCGTGGAGGTGAGGGTGATTATGAAGAAGTCATCCGCCTCACTTCCGATATCATCGATCATAGTCCTTATGTTCTGGAGGAAAACCTACGCGATATTTTCCAAATTAAAGGCCTGACCAGCACAGAGGTCATGTTGGGTATCGTTCCTATGCCCAATCAGACCAAACATTACACCACTTATATTTATTATGAAGATCCCTACTATACTCCGACGAGAACCGATTCCCTGCTTTACCGTGATGACCCTCGCATCGAATGGATGCTGGGCGAAGTTGCAGGTATGGACGGTATTACCAAGTATGTAGGTAGCCAGCAAGAAATTTCCTATGCCATGCGTCTTTCCGAGATGTATCTGCTTCAGGCAGAGGCTATAGTACATTCTGGTGGTAGCGTAGATGATGCCCGTAATATTCTGGAAGAAATTATGGGGCATGCCGGCGTTACTGATTTCACAACTCTGGAATCCATTACCGACCCTAATGTTATGCTTACGGAAGTTTATGAGGAGATTGCTCGCAATCTCATGCTGGAAGATGGGATAGAATGGAACGCTCTCACCCGGCTTCCGATAGAAAAAATCCTGGAGATAAAACCTGCTATCATGGCAAAAAATTATATTATCCTCCCGATCCCTGCCGTGGAATTTGAAAGAAATCCTACTATCGGTGATCAAAATCCGGGTTACAGTAAAAATTAAGGAGGCTGTTCCAAGTTAATAAAATACCTTTTATCGCCATTTATGTCTGAATAAAAGGCATAAGTGGCGATTGAACGATATATAGTTTCTTTCGAATGTGCCCGTCTTGTTCTTTCCCTTAATAGAAAAAACGGAATGCCCGACATTATTTTTTCTTCTTTTCTACCCGGCAAAGAAAACAAAACAGCAGGTTGATTAAGTTCGTTTTCCCGAATTTTTCTTTTAACAGGCGGATAGCCATAGATTTCGTATTATATACCGTTTGCAGGCTCAGATTGAGCTGGCCGGCGATTTCTTCCATTTCGTAACCCGAAAGATACAGGTTCATAACCTGGGCACAATTCTCGGGTAACATGACGAGACATTTTTGCAAAAATGCGTACACTTCGTTTTCTGTGATTTCAGAGGCAAAGGTCTGAGCCGTTTCTGTATATGTTTTATATTTGCCCTGTACTTTTCGGTGTTCTAAATAACTTTTGTACCGGTTTTTGATACTGGTATAAAGGAAAGCTTTCAATTTGAGCAGGGATTCGAAGTGAGTCCCCTTATTTTCCAGCAGCGAACAAAACACATCCTGTACGGCATCCTCCGGCGAAACGGTGGTGCAATTGTACAGACGGGATGCATAAAGATGCAGTTCGGTAAAAAATAATTTGTAGACAGACACGAAAGCTTCCGTATCGCGGGCGTTGAAACGCGATAACAGGAGAAAGTCTTGTTGTCTGTTTGCATCGGGCATAAGTGATTCTGCACTTTTAAACAATACAAAACTATAAAAGTTTGGAAAATAATAAGCTGATTTCTGAATAGGATTCGGAAAAATCTGGTAAAAAATGGAAACAAAGTGTTAATAGAATGTTAATATTTGAGTTTTATCGGTAAAAAAAGCAAACAAATCGGATATAAGTATAAAAATTCGGATAAAATGAAACAGTCCTATGTGAAAACAGCCGAAGAGGCCATAAAAAAGGCCGAGGCTGTACAATATCGTTTCCTGACACAAGAGGAATTTGGTTCCGGGCAAGTTCCGGATTCGGTATGGGAGGCCGGGGCATTGGAGGAGCAGCTCGATAGTTTGCACCGTATAGCCCGTATTGACCAGGAGAAGGCTGCCGGAAAGTTAAAGGAGAGGCTCTGCGGAGTGAAACGGGCGAAGGGCCCCCCGCCTCCGGATACTCCGGCTCGCAGTGGCGGCTGCGGCGGCAATTCTGGTTGGAATGTGCCTGTATCCGTGGGTTGGGAACCGGGCGGGGTATTCTCTTGAGGGCACCTATGTCCGGGAGGAGAAAGTGACGGTACCGACCGTATTCCGGGAACGGGACGAAAAGACGATAGACCGGAGAGCTTTGGAGATGCGGGAGACGGGAAATACTTACGTCGTGACGGCGGAAACCTTACCGCCGGATGAACTGCTTGCCGGAGAATCGGTAGTATAAGAGAGGGTGGTGATTCCGGTCGGTTATACCTGTTCGGTGTCATTGCCCGACGGCTCGGCTGTTGTCCTGAATGCCGGCAGCGAACTCCGGTTTCCCGGCTGCTTTTGCGATTCGGTACGCGAAGTGGAGTTGAAAGGGGAAGGATATTTCGAAGTGGCGCATTCCGGATGTCCTTTTATCGTCCGGGCAGGTGAAACCAAAGTAACTGTTTACGGTACGCGCTTTAATTTATTTTATTCCGACCGTTTGACTGTAACGGAGGCGGTACTGGTGGAGGGAAGTATCGGTTTGATGGCAGGCGGGAAAGAAACGAAAATCCGTCCTAACCAGCGAATCCGTTACGATTCCGGTGAAGCGCAGTTGCAGGTGGAAGAGGTGGATGCGGACGATTACATACAGTGGCTGACAAACAATTTCAAATACAGGGGGGCGCGGCTCGACCGGATTGCTTTCGACCTTGCCGCATGGTATGGTGTTGAGATAGAAGTGGCACCGGAAATTGCCGTTGAAGTGTATAGCCTCGAATTCGGGAAAGAACTATCCCTGGACGAAGTGGTGTGGGCTTTACGGAAAATTACGGGCAGAACGGTAAAAAAAGAAGGAGGTGTGTATCGGATAGAGTAAGAAAATAAAAGAAAGAGAACCTTTCCAGGAAAGATTCCCTTTCGAATACCGGCAAGGTGCGATTTTGCGAGTTCCGTATCCTTGTCGTCCCGTTTAAGACATAATTGAAACATTACATCGAAAACTTACACAAGTTTATGAAAAAAAAAGAAATAATAAATCGTTCCGGAAAGAATAAATGGGTGGTGGGCCTGTTTTTGTTTTTCTTTCCGTTTCTGTGTTACCCGAATCTCTCGTCCGCTTCTCCGGAAGAAGAGGCCGATGCGGTGTGGCAAAACACGGATAAAAAAGTGACATTGAAAATGACCGGTAAAACCTTGGCGCATATCCTTTCCGGGATAAAGGCGCAGACGGGACTTTCTTACGGTTTCCGCGACACTCCGGATACGGCTCAACACGGTCTTTATTCGATAGACGTGAAAAATGTCAGCGTTGAAGAAGCTTTGAACACTTTGTTGAAAGGAACGGAATTCACTTATACGATTGAATCCGGATGGATACTTATCCGTACCCGGCAGGAGCACTCCCCAAGCGATGCTGTTTATAACAGAGTTACGGTGAAAGGACGGGTTGTCGATGAAAAAGAACAGCCGATGCCGGGGGTGACGGTCATGCTGAAAGGTACGGGTATCGGAGCCGTAACCGGTGTGGAGGGGGAATATCGGTTGGATTTTCCCGAAGTGGAGAATGTGGCGTTGGTGTTTTCTTTCGTCGGCATGAAAACGCAGGAGGTAAAATATACCGGACAACCGGAATTGAATATCGTCATGCAGGAAGACGTTGCCCAAATGGATGAAGTGGTGGTGACCGGTATTTTCAAAAAAGCCCGGGAGAGTTATACCGGGGCGGTAAGCACGATTGGAAAGGAGGAGATTTTGGCCTATCGGGGGCAGAATATGTTGCAGACCTTGCGAAATATCGATCCGGCGTTCAATGTCGTGCAGAATAATGAATTTGGCAGCGATCCCAACCGGTTGCCGGATATTACGGTGCGAGGCAGTTCGTCGTTGACAACCAATTTGAAAGAATTGAACGAGGGGACGAAAAACGATTTGAATGTACCTTTGATTATTATGGATGATTTCGAAATATCGTTAACCAAATTGATGGATTATAACGAGGAGGAAATCGAGTCGATTAATATATTGAAAGATGCGGCGGCTACGGCTATTTATGGTTCTCGCGGGGCAAACGGTGTGGTGGTGATTGTTTCTAAAAAGCCGCAGGCGGGAAAATTGAGGGTGTTTGCGCAAGCCGGGATGACATTGGAAATCCCTGATCTGACGTCGTATGATTTAATGAATGCACGGGATAAGTTGAGTTTGGAATGGGCCGCAGGTCTGTATCATCATGAAACCAATCCCGAGAGGGATATCGTTTTGAAAGAGGCTTATTACAAGCGGTTGAAAGCGGTGGAGGAGGGCGTGGAAACGGATTGGTTGAGTCAACCGTTACACGTTGGAGTCGGGCAGAACTATAACCTGCGGTTTGAAGGGGGAAGCGAGGAATTTCGTTGGTCTGCTTCCCTGGGATATAAAGATATCCAGGGGGCCATGATCGGTTCGGGTCGGAAGACGTTTAGTGGGGGCGTGACTTTATCTTATAGTTATAAAAATTTGACATTCAGGAATCAGACGAGTATAGGAAGTAATAAAAGCGAGGAAAGTCCTTACGGCTCTTTCAGCGATTATGCCCGCCAGCAACCCTATAATGCCCCTTGGACGGATGACGGAAAATTGAACCGTTATTTTGACGGTTGGGATGCCTGGGAAACGCAGGTCCAAAATCCTTTGTACGATGCCACGTTGGGTAATATAGATAAAAGCGGATACGTGGAGATTATCAACAATTTCTCCGTCGAGTGGAAAATGACACCGGAGCTGACGTTAAGGGGGAAATTCGGGATATCGCACACGAATAATACTTCGGACATGTACAAATCTCCTGAAAGCTCTGAATTTAAGGATTACACCGGAGATCAGGTATTGCGTAAAGGACGGTATGCCTACACCACGGGGAAAGCGAACACGTATGAAGGAAACGTGACATTGAGCTATGCGAAAGTGTTCGGGGAGGTACACTCCCTCTATGCCGGTTTGGACGCTTCCATCGCTCAAAATGACAGCAATTCCTACGGGTTTACGATGGAGGGATTCACGAACGATAGGCCGTTTATAGGGAATGCATTGAATTACGCGGAAAATGATATGCCTTCCGCATCGGAGTATACGACCCGTCGACTCGGGCTGGTCGGGAATGTCAATTACGTGTATGATAATCGCTACTATGTTGATTTATCGTTGCGTACGGATGGTAGTTCGCAATTCGGCTCCAACAAGCGTTTCGGAACCTTCTGGAGTGCCGGTCTGGGGTGGAACGTGCATAACGAGCATTTCTGGGGAGAGAATCCATACCTGAACACCTTACGTTTGCGCCTGTCTTATGGTGAAACCGGTTCCCAAAAATTCTCTGCCTATCAGGCTTTGCCTATGTTCAAGTATTATGACGATGATCGCTACGCCTACTGGGGTGGTGCTTATTTGATGGGATTGGGAAATGAAGACTTGAAATGGCAGGTGACGGCGCAATACAACCTCGGGATGGAATTTTCCGTGTTGAACAATCGGGTGAAAGGAAGTCTGGATGTGTACTCGAAGTTGACCAATAACTTACTGTCTGCCATGGATATTCCGTTGGCAACCGGTTTTTCTTCTTATATGGAAAATATCGGGAAAGTGAAAAATACCGGTTTCGAGATGTCCGTGAGCGGTTATATTATTCGGGATACGGAACGGAAGATGAGTTTGATGGTGTCCGGCAAGTTGGCTTATAATAAAAATGAGATCACCAAACTGTCGGATGATTTAAAACGCCAAACTGAAGAAATGTTGATGGACGACGTGGATGTGAACACGCTTTATTACGAAGGGCGTTCGCAAAATTCGATTTATGCGGTACGCTCTTTGGGGATAGACCCGAGTAGCGGCAAGGAAATCTTTTTGGATAAAGACGGGGAGCCCACCTTCGAGTGGAAACCTTCGGCAAAAGTGTATATGGGCGTGAGCGACCCTTTGTATCAAGGTAATGCGGGGGTAATGTTTTCTTACAAGGGGATGACGTTGAATCTTTCTTTCGGTTTTCATTGGGGAGGAAAGCAGTATAATTCCACCTTGTTGGATAAAGTGGAAGTGACTCCCTCCACGATCAAAACGGGCAATGTGGACAATCGGGTGTGGTCGGACCGCTGGATGCAGGAGGGGGATGAGGTCTATTTCAAGGGCATCAGTAATGAAAAGACGCGAATGACTTCCCGTTTCGTGATGCCGGATAATGTATTTTCGCTCCAGTCGGCTAGCGTGCAGTATGATTTGAATACCCCTTATTTGCAAAAATGGGGAATCCAGAATATGCGTTTTTCGTTGAATATGTCCGATCTTTTTTACCTCTCTTCCGTGAAGCGGGAGCGCGGTACTTCCTATCCGTTTGCCCGTAACGTCGGGTTGAATATTTCTTTATTGTTTTGATTAAATGAAGCGTATATGAAAAAATATATTGTTTGCAGTTTATGTTTTTGGATCTTGTGTTCCTCTTGCAACGATTGGCTGGATGTGAAGCCCCAGGGACAAACGGAAGAAGAGGATATGTATACGACGTATGAAGGGTTTAAGGATGCCTTGACGGGATGTTACGTGAAGTTGAAGGACCGGGATTTGTATGGGGAGGGGTTGACGATGTCGCATATTGAGTCATTGGCACAGTTGTGGGATCTGTCCGGTTCAACCCGGGACGCGGATTTGGCTTTGGCTCGGTACGAGTATGAAAACACGTATGCCAAAAGTGTGATTTCCGGTATATATGGCGGTCTGTACAACGTGATCGTGCAGGCTAATTCCGTGCTCAGGCATTTGGAACATGGGGGGGATTGTATCGAGGATTCCGTGGCTTTTCGGGTCTTGCAGGGAGAGGCGTTTGCCATTCGGGCTTTCTGTCATTTGGACGTGTTGCGGCTTTTCGGGCAGATGCCTCAAAATCCGGTACGCAAGGTGACGTTGCCATACTCGGAAGACGTGTCGTTCAAGAATTTACCAAGGTATTACGATTATGCGGCTTTTTGCGGGAAATTGGAAAGTGATCTGCTGGCAGCTGAAAATGCCCTGCGTGTGGATCCGGTGATCAGTACTTCGCTGACATATAGCGGGCAGGAGGATGATTTTCTGGATTTCCGGGGATTGCGGTTGAATTATTATGCGGTGAAAGCCTTGCAGGCCCGTTTTTATCTTTACACAGGGCAGACGAAGAAAGCTTACGAGGCGGCGAAAGCGGTGTACACGGTCATGCCGGTGAGTTTGAGTTCCATGGCGGATTTCAATTTGCAATATTATGCCGCACCTTCCGAATGTCTGTTCGCACTGAGCAATCATAAATTGATTGACTATTCGATAGGCGTGACCGGGGTAGGTAGTGACCGGTTGACCAGCACGAATTTGTTTATTTCCGCAGAAATGCGCGACAAACTTTATGAGGGGCAGGATATTACCACGCATGCCGGTTATGCTAACTCTTGGAACACGAGTATTCCTGATGCGAATGGTAATTATAATTATGCTTGCGTGAAAAAGTATTATTATGATGCCGGGCAGGAGTATGGTGCCAATGTCCTGTTGATGAAATTGCAGATTGTACCGGTGTTGCGGATGAGTGAAGTGTACTTGATTTTGTTGGAAACGACAACAGACCTGGAGGAAGCAAATCGCTTATATGCGGATTACATGGCGGCTCGCAATGTGAATGTGTCGACGTATTTTACGGACCTTACCAGCGTGAAAAACTTTGTACTGGAGGAGATTCGCCGGGAATTTTATGCTGAGGGACATCTGTTTTATGCCTACAAGCGTCAAGGAATTCGTAAGATGCTTTGGGGGGCTGCGGAAGTCGGGGAAGCGGAATATATTTTACCCCTTCCGGATTCGGAATATGATCCGGGTACGGGAAAGTAATGATTAAAATGAAAATCGTATGAAAAATAAATTTCTGATATTATGGATGTTGTCGTCCGTGTTGTTGGCGGCTTGCGATGAGGAGTTGACTCCTTATAACGTGGATACTTGTTGGTTGGGTTTTGATATGGAAAATTCAGCAGATACCCTGGTGTACCGTACATTTATTTATTCCGGACCTCAGGCGGAAACGGATACCGTGTGGATCCCGTTGAAAACGATAGGCAAGGTGGTAGACTATGACCGTCCGGTAAAATTGGTCCAATTGCCGGTGGAGGATTCTTGTGCTGTTGCCGGCAAACATTTCGTGGCTTTTGATGATGCGGCTTTGCATTCCTGTTACATTATCCCTGCAGGGAAGACGAGAACCGAACTTCCCGTGGTATTGAAACGGGATGTTTCGTTGAAAACGGATAAGGTGTTGATAGAGATTGCTATCGGGGAGAACGAGTATTTCGTTCCGGGTTTCGTATTGCCCAAGTGTATATATGTTTGGGTGACGGATCAATTGGATCGTCCTTCGTTTTGGGCGACAGCGGAAGATGCAACGCTGAACACGAAAATCGGTATATATGATCCGGTGTTACATCAATTCCTGATTGACGCGACGGGAGAAAAGTGGGATGACGAGTATATCGCGAGTCTGGGACTCACGAAAGGATATTTGAACACGGATTGGGGACCGACAATGACATATTGGGATGATTTGGGTCCGGATTATGATGTAAATTACATGAATTATTTGGTGAGTCGGCTGCAGGAAGCTTTGAAACAAGAAAATGCTGCACGGGCGAACCGGGGAGAGGAACCGTTGAAAAGGTCGGACGGGACGGAATTGAAGATTGGTAAATGAAATTAAAATGTAGGTATATGGAAAATGCGAAACGATATATATTAGGGGTTATCATGCTTTTGGCATTGATACAAGGCTGTTATGAAGACGAGGGGAATTATGATTATTCACCACTTCCTTCTATACAGATAAATGGGATGAATACGATCTATCATCCCAGGCGATTATTGGATTCGTTGATCATTCCTATCACGGTGGAAACAGAATATGCATCTTCCGATTTGAAATACACCTGGTTTATTTTTAACAGCGGAAAGGTGGATTACATATCAGCCGTGGAGGTAGATACGATTGGCCGGGAAAAAGATTTGAGCTATTTGGTTTCGGAAGAACCTGGAAATTACATATTGACGGTGAAAGTGGAAAATACGGCTAACCAATATGCAGTGTATGCTTCCGCGTCGGTTCGGGTGGAATCGGAATTTTCCAGAGGATTTTATATTTTGAAAGAGACACCGGATGGAAACTCGGATTTGGATTTCAGTTCCGATTCGCTTGAAATGGCGAGAGATATTTTCGTTTCGATGAAGGGCGAGGCATTGAAAGGTAAACCGTTGTTGTTGGCGCAGTTGATGAATACTCCTTATGTAGATCCGAACAGTCAAGAGCGGACGAAGGGACATGTGTTGGGAATCACGACGGAGGAAAGCGTGTGTCTGTTGCGTACTTCCGATCTGGTCACGGTACATGACGAAGAATCTATGTTTTACGGGGTAGAAGAAGAACATCCCCGACGTTTGGCACGAGGTTTTTTCCGGACCATGTATTTCTCTGAAAACAGTGTTTACAGCGTAAGAGCGAATACTAACGGGAGCGGGATCATGGGAGTGCCGGATACTATCCGGGGAGCCTCGAAATGGGCTGTTTACGACCGGCAGAAAATGGGGTTCATGTACTGGGATGAGTTGAACGGTCGTTTTTTGTTTGTGAATTCCAACGGGGTGGTTTCTGTGTACGAGAATAATGCTTCATCGTATCAGCCAAACGGTATCAAGGATAAAATGTTGTATATGGGGATGTTGTACAATACGGCGAATACCTCTTTCAAAAACGTGGCGTATGCTGTGTTTGAATCATCGGGAGGAGAGCGGAAATTGTATAAATTGAAGCATGGCGGGACAACGAATCCGGTGCAGGAGGTACAAGTGTTTGCAGGTAACACGAACTTTGCCCGGGCAACGACTTACGCGGTGTGTGCGTCGAACACTCCGATGATTTACTACGTGACGGATGGAGTCTTGTATGCTTATTCTTTGACGAATAATATCGAGGTTCCTGTGTCTGTTCCGGGATTGCAGGCGGGAGAGACGGTTTATTATGTGGCGAATAAATACTGGCGTCCTTATGGGGGTGATTACACGAAAGATTATTTGGTGATCGGGACAACGGGAGGAAATAATGATTATACGCTCCGTTTGTTTAACATGGTCGGGGGAGTGCCCCAGGGAAATAGCCTTCCCGAGTACCAGTTTAGCGGGAATGGAAAAGTGGTGGATTTGCAATATATCGCATCCACATTTACCGAAAATATGATTGTGCGTGGAGCTACCGGCGGTAATTACGGATTGTGTTATTAGTTTTGGCTGCCCTTGGGGTAGTCGGGGAAATAAAAACGCCTTATAGTCGAAATGATTATAAGGCGTTTTTGGGGTTTGTCCGGCTCCATTACAGCTATGTCGTCAGCCTTTACGATATCGATACGTTTTTTGGCAATACGGTACGGATAGTCCAACATGATTTCTACACAAGTATCTATAGAGTAGTCCAAATGGGATGTAGATATAATATCAGATAATAAAATTTTTGCAACATCTTTATCTTTAAAGATATGCCACTCGTCTTGAATAATATCAACTATTGTTTTGTTGCTGTTATCTGTTAAGGAAAATAGTGAAAGTAAAGCATTAAAGAAACCATGAAAATCTGAGAAGTCCATTAACTTTCCTTCTTTTCCACATACATCACATACGCCATTGATAACAGCATTGGCATTTATTTCGGAACGTAATTCTTCATCAAGAAAACAATCTTTACATATATACATACACAGTTATTATAAAGAGAGAATTAGTTCCAAGTGATTCTTTACAGATAATTTTTTCAAATATCCAAGACCTGGGTAGCCATCGGAAGCATCAGCTTTTTGGATTATTTCTTTAACCGCTTCTGTCTGATTTTTATCTTCATAGAATGGTGCGACTTTCTTTGCAGCTTCTCTGAATTTTCCGCGAATATCACTATTTGTCTCATTGCTATCGGAAACAAAATGATGAACATATAATTGTTCCTCGTTCTTTCTATAGGAAAGGTGAATAACTAAAGCGTATGGCAGCATGCCTCCTTCTATATATTCAGATGGTAAGGTCGTGTAATCTGAATATCCATCTAAATGGCCTTCTTCTTTATAGAAAAATGGTTCCTCAGAAAACAATTCATCTACTTCGAGTGCATAGTCTGCATTACGAACCCTTGATTTGAAACAGTCATCTAATCGAATGATTTGTTTTCCCGTTTCCTTTAATTTACTTCTTAATCTTCTTGAGATAGTAGAGCCGAATGAGTTTACAATATATCCGATAGATGGATTATTGATTATCTCCCATGCATTTTCATCATCCATATCCATACAGGTACGGAATATAATCATAGCACGCTCAAACTTATACTTATCAATTATTGATGGTATTTCATGAGCATTACGTTTGGAATAAAGAAATGCAGGAATCCAACTCTTCTTATGATCATTATCCATTAATTTTTCATTCAGCGACCATGCATCAAAATGAACTGTAGGGTGTTTGAAATCCCCATCTTTAGGATTTAAGATAAGTGCAAATTTTAATCCGTTGGCAAGTATCTCATCTATAGCAAGATCTAATGCATTAGGCTGTTGTTTTACCGGCTCTAAAATGGGTGTTATTGAATCTTGCCCTTTATGTTCTGCTGAAAATTCTCTTAAAGCCTTAAGCTCATATTGTTTTGCACGAAGATATGGATAATACATAATTTATGCATGATTTATGTTGATGTTCAATTGTTTCAATAATTTATTCGCCTTATCTTCCGGCAAATTTAAACTTAGCATCATTTGTCTGATTGACATAGGGTATTTCCGTAGTAACGATGTATTGTTTTTACGCTTTTTTACCTCACGCAAGAAAAACTCCCTAACCTTGCCTGAATCTGCATGAGAAATAACATTGTAACAATATGTATACATATCATAACCTGCTACTCCATCCAAAGAAACGCCTAAAGACAATGCGATATTCTTATATTCGTCTGTTCTAAGACAAGACATTAATGTTTTAGGTTCAAAGTGTTCGTTCTGATATACCGATCTGACTTCCTTTAGAATAATACGTCCATTATCCCGACTCATTGTTATAATCCCAGTAGTGGGTTCGACTATATTATAGTATTCTTCTAATCTGTCTTCTGGAACAACTAAATAGCATTTATCAAAAAAACGTTTATAGTCTTCCATTTGTTTATCTAACCTTCGAGGTGTATCATACTCGGTTTTGATTTCAAACGCCTTACTCTCTCCATTAAACATTACCATATCAGCAATAGAGTTCCCGACTCTGAATTCGCTGAAATAAACCGAGTCTCTTGCGCCATATTTTTTTAGAAGAAGTTTTATTAACTCATTTTTATATACATACTCACATCTGTAGTATTTAGAGATTAAAGAATATGACTTTTTGAGTAGCTCAAAATATGTAGTGCATTTTAAAGTATCATATTTTGATGCCAACCAATTAAAGTGTGAATAGTCATTGTAATTTAAGACATCTACAAATGCACTACGAGAGAAAGCTGAAGATAAATCCTTTAGTTTAACCCACTCTTTATTTACACTTGTAGTAACCATATACAAAACACCTAATTTAAAACTATATTGCAAAGGTACAAAAATATTTTGTAAAATGCAGAATCCCATTGATAAAACGTCCTCCATATGCAAAGAGCGTTTCTCCTGTTTCATTTTCCGTATAGGGCAAATGCCGTGCCGATATAATATTTGGACGGAGAACCGATGCAGTGGAGCAGTGTTTCAATGTTTTCTGCAAATATCGTCCGGATACCCGGATCTTATTCCATATAGGATTTTCCTGTCTTTATATACGTATTTCCCTGTCTGTATAATAGATTTTGAAAGGGGGAGGCGATGGTGCTACTTTTACTTCCGAAATTTGATTCCGGCCGGGATCTTGTGTATAACCTATTAAAACAAAATGTTATGGCAAAGAGTGAAAATGTGATTCGGGGCCGTATCGGGAACATGATTTTTTACCGGGTGAGGGGAGTGACCCGGATTCGTTCTGTTCCGTTGTCGGCGGTCAGGCCGGATGCGTTGAAGTGCCGGACCGCCCGGTTGCGTCTGATTGCGGCAGTCCGGTTTTATCAGCGTTTGCAGGATACCCGGTTACGGGATATCTGGCGGCTGGCGGCCAAAGATACGGCGATGAACGGGTATAACCTGTTCGTGAAACAGAACATCTATGTGTTCAACGAACGTACGCTTTTCGATCCGGCCCGGTTACTGTTGGTGTTCGGCACTCTTCCACCGATGAATTGTCTTGAATTGGCGGAACAGACAGGGCGGCGCATAGTCCTGACCTGGAAAAACAGTCTGGAGCCGGCGGGTGTTCGGGCAACCGACCGGGTGGGGGTGGTGGCTTTGTGCGAAGGGAAAATGTATTCGCCCCTTTGGTTGGATAAAGCCGTGAGTTACCGGCAGGAGCAAAGGGCGGCCGTAGAGCTGGAAGGTTTGCCGGCGGGGACGGTCCACCTGTATTGTTTTTTCGTTTCGGCAGACGGGACGGCTTATTCTCCCGGCAGTTATTTGTGTATTCATTTAAAATCTGACGTATGAAAGGAATAGTGGAAACCGTGGCCGGTGTCATAGAACGCCTGTCGATATCTTCGACCGAGAAAAAACGGTTGAAGCAGGAACTGGAAACTCTTTTGGTGGATTATGAACGGGAACATTTGCAGGTGCAGTCGGGTGTGCTGCGCAGCGAGGCACAGGGCAACTGGTTGCAGCGTTCGTGGCGTCCGGTGATTATGCTTGCCTTTACTGTGGTGATATTGGTGGGAATGTTTACCGATTTGCCCATGCCGGAAGATACCTCCCGGTTCTGGGATTTGCTGGAAATCGGATTGGGCGGATATATCGTCGGCCGTTTCCGGATGAGAAAGTGATAAATTTTATTATTGTCAATTATGGAAATCTTGAAACATCGTTTGGTGGATGGTGGCGTGCAGCATCTGGTTTGCCGGAAAAACAGCCGGAAGCTGTCAGGTCCCGATATGATTGTGGTGCACTACACGGCCGGGACAAGTGCACGCACGGCAGCCGAGTTCCTGGCAAAAGAAGAAGTGAAAGCCTCGGCGCATTTGGTCATTGGCCGGCAGGGCGAATTGTTCCAGCTGGTGCCTTTCGATACGGAGGCCTGGCACGCCGGGCGGAGTTGCTATGGCGGGCGGGCGAATCTGAACCGTTATTCCATCGGCATCGAGTTGGACAATCTGGGGCGTTTACAGTGGCAAGAGGGGCGTTTCGTGGCGGAGTGCGGCGTGGAAGTCGCTCCGGCGGATGTTTATGTCGACGATACGGGTGAAGTGGCGACTTTCTGGCATCGTTATACAGAACGGCAGAAAAGGTTACTCCGGGAAATATGCCGGTTGCTGAAACAGCATTATCCCATCCGTTACGTCGTAGGACATTCGGATATCACCGACCGGAAACAGGACCCCGGTCCTGAATTGCACGGATTTATGTGCAAGTGATGCATTATGTTAAACTTTAAATTTAAAAATCATGGCAGAATTTAATTCTTATTTGTTGGGCAAGGTTACCAAATCGGTAGGCAATATTACGTTGGTTTACACCAAACGTAAAAATATCGCGAAAGCGAAAGTGTTTAAACGGAAAGACAATCCTACGCCGGAAATTCTGGAGCAACGGGCAAAAATGAAGACTCTGGTGCAGTTCGGCAGGCGTATATTGCCTGTTGTCCGTAAAGGTTTTGCCGGAGTAGGGCGTGGTACGGCATTCAATGCCTTTGTCGCGCTCAATATGGATAAAGTATCGTTCGGTGCCGGTTCGGTGGCAACGATAGATTACGGGCGGCTGTTGCTGGCTTCCGGTTTGCAGCGGGTGCGTATCGTTGCTTTGAATAATCGCGGTGTGGCGGGCGAAACGGAATATGCCTTACCTGAAGAGTGGGAAGCATCGAAAGTGGAGGCGTATTGTTTTGCCACTTCCCTCAATGGACGGATGGTGTCGGACAGCATGCATTTAACGGTCTGAAAAAAGAAAGGAAATGGAAGAGTGTATAATGACCGGTAATGCAGCGGGCGGCCTCCGTGCAAGGCCGCCTCCGCCGCCCTTTCCGGTAAGAAAGTCCACCCAATTCTGCATCGTCGGTCGATGAGGCATGCGGAAATGGTTTTGTAGAATGATCTGATTAATTTGAATACCGGTATTCATTAGGAGCGATGCCCGTAATTTTTTTGAATAACAGACTGAAATATTGCACATTGGTATAGCCTAACCGCCGTGCTACGACGGCCGGGGTGTTTTCCGCTTTGAGCAACATCCTTTTAGCCGTTTCAAGCCGTCGCAGTTGGAAATACTCATCCAACGTCTTGCCGGTTTCGAATTTCAACAAATCGTTGAAATAAGGGACGGATAGGCCCAGCCCTGTGGCACAATATTCCGATGTAGGCAACAGAGCCCCCTGTAACCTGCCGGAGGCGATATAGTCATCGAGCAGGGTTTCCAACTCTTCGAGCACAGTCTTGTTCTTATTCTCGCGTGTGATGAACTGCCGCTCGTAGAAACGGGTGCAATAGTCCAGCATCAACTCGATATGCCGTGAGAGAATGGTTGCGGTGTGCGTGTCGATGGAGTGGTGCAGTTCCTCTTCGATATTTTCAAGACAGCACGTAATGGTTGCCGTTTCCCGTCCGGACAAGTGTAATGCCTCTTCCTTGTTATAAGAAAAGAACGTATAGTTCCTGATATGATTTTTCAGTGAGGTACGGTACAGTAAATCGGGATGAAACGCCAACAGCCACCCTTTGTCCGGTAACACGCCCGCTTCGTTCATGCGGAAAATTTCCCCGGGTTTGAGAAATACCATCGTGGCATTGGAATAGTCGTAATACTTACGGCCGCAGCAGCCACAGCCGTCCGGGCATTCCTCGATGAGCAGCACGGCATAGAATTCGAATTTCACGGCCTCCTGCTCCAAATCCGGGTGTTCCAGATTGATGATGCTTGCCTGGGGATGCAGTGTTTTACATCCCAAACGGCGGTTGCATTCACACACGCTCTTTATGTCCAACGTCTTTTTCATCTGTCCTTTCAGCCAATCATCTTTGCCCGGTATTCATTCGGTGTGCATCCGGCCCGTTTCTTAAACAGGCGGCACAGGTGCTGCGGATATTGGAATCCCAGGGAATAAGCTATCTGGCTTACCGTATCCTGGGTGCCGGATATACGGTCCTTTGCTACTTCGATTATTTTCTCCTGAATATATTCCTGCGGAGTCTTTCCGGTTTCTTTTTTTAGCATGTCTCCGAAATAATTGGATGAGAGACACAATTTGTCGGCGAAGTGTTTCACCGAAGGGAGTCCGTCCCGCTCGGCGGCGGATCCTTCGAAATACTCGTCCAGCAACTGCTCGAAACGGGTCAGCACATCCCGGTTGCTTTTGCTGCGCGTGATAAACTGCCGTTCGTAAAAACGCATGCAGTAACCGAGCAGTAATTCGATATAGGTAGCAATCAGTGTTTTACTATGTTTGTCTATATCATGCTCCAGTTCTTTCCGTATGATTTTCAGACAATCCAAAATGATAGTCTGTTCCTCCCCGGATACGTGCAACGCTTCGTTGACTTCATACGAGAAAAAGGTGTAGTTCTTTATCGTTTTATTCAATGACGTGCCGCGAAGCAGGTCGGGATGGAAGATGATGCCATAGGCATCGGTTTGTATATGCCCGACTGTCGGCGTCGTCTCTGCTGTTTGTCCGGGAGCGAAACAGACGATGGTCCCTTCTTCGTAATCGTATTTCTGGCGGCCGTACTTGATGTCGCATGCCTTTTCCAGTTTTAAGAACAAGGCATACACTCCGTAATTAAAACGTATGGTGCCCACCGCGCGGGTCGCTTCATTGAGATTGATCACACTGACCAACGGATGCAGGGTTTCAAGACCGTACAAACGGTTATACTGATCTACATGATCCAAATAGAGTATCTTATCCATATTCTCTATGTCTTTATTTTTCACTGTACAAAATTAGAGGATGATACGGATAATCCCATAACCCCGATTACAGATAATATAACCCTGGCTACAGATTTATGCCGTTTTTTCCGGAAATCATGTAATTTGGGTTATCATATCTGTAATTCATCTACACTGTATTTTCAGGTATACGCTTAACTTTGTATCAGGAATCTGAAACTCTGAATCAATAAAATCAAATGACAATGAAACGAATATCAACTATTATGATTGCAAGTTTGTTAGTTATGGGAACGACTGCCGTAGCACAGTCCGATCCGGTTCCCGGGAAAAACGGTAATAAGTATGTGCCTTACGAAGAGCGTACCGGCAACGAGTCCATCGTCTATTTCACGCGTAACCTTAGTGCTGAAGGACTTATCGAAGCATATGAACAGGTAAGTGCGGACATCAAGGGACATACCGGAGTGAAGCTGCATACCGGGGAGCGGAACGGACCGAACATTATCCCGCGGGAATGGGTTAAAGCCCTGTTCCGGAAAGATTTGTCGGATGCCAACATCGTTGAAACCAATACCTATTACGAGGGCGACCGTTATACCACCGAACAACATCGGCGGACATTGGAAGTGAACGGCTGGACATTCTGTCCTGTAGATATTCTGGACGAAGAAGATACCCTGACATTACCTGTTCACGGTGGTAAATGGTTCGGAAAAATGTCAGTAGGCAGCCATACTACCGACTACAACTCCCTGGTGGTGCTTACCCATTTCAAAGGACATACACAAGGTGGTTTCGGCGGAAGCAACAAGAATATCGGTATCGGCTGTGCGGACGGGCGGATCGGAAAGGCCTGGATTCACACCACACCGGGACAGGATAACCAATGGGATATCCGTGAAGAGGAATTCATGGAACGCATGACCGAATCCACAAAGGCTGTCATCGATTACTTCGGCAAGCAAATCACGTATGTCAATGTGATGCGCAACATGTCGGTATCGTGCGATTGCGAGGGGGTGAATGCCGCTCCTGTCGTGACCCCGAATGTCGGTATCCTTTCTTCTACCGATATTCTGGCTTTGGACCAGGCATGTGTGGATTTGGTATATGCCATGACCGAAGCCGAACACCATGATTTGGTGGAACGCATCGAAAGCCGTCACGGGTTACGCCAGTTGTCATACATGAAGGAACTGGGAATGGGCAATGACCGTTACATCCTCATCGACCTGGATAATGGCGGCAAGCGCATTACCGCCGCGGAAGCTGTCAAGGGTCTGAAACCGTTTGTCAAGGAGTAAATGTATTTGAAAAAACATATAAATAGATAAACCATGTCGAAGAATATTCTGATTTTATCGTCCAGTCCCCGTCGTGGCGGCAATTCGGACACGCTTTGCGATGAATTTATGCGCGGAGCCATTGAGAGTGGAAACCAGGTAGAGAAAATTTTCCTGCGCGACAAAAATATACATCCTTGCACGGGGTGCAGCGTATGCAGCCGGTATAAGAAGCCCTGTCCGCAGAAAGACGATGCGGCTGAGGTGATTGAAAAGATGCTTGCGGCAGATGTCATCGTGATGGGAACACCGGTCTATTTCTATGCCATGAGTGCCCAGATGAAAATGATGATAGACCGTTGCTGCGGACCTTATACCGAAATGAAGAATAAGGAGTTCTATTTCATTGCCACGGCTGCCGCAGGAAAAAAAAAAAAACGATTATGGACCGTATCGTTGCCAGTTTCATGGGATTTCTCGATTGCCTGGAGAACCCGACGGTAAAGGGAACGCTGTTTTGCGGCGGCGTATGGCATGCGGGAGAAATTAAGGGAAGCCCGAAATTGCAGGAGGCATACGAAATGGGCAGACTGGTATAGGGAAAGGAACGGATTATGACACTTCTCCTGCGGGGGGTGACCGTGGGTGACAATGCCATTATCACCGCCGGATCGGTGGTGACGAAAGATGTGGAGGCCCATCGTTTCATAA
>OGRG01000884.1_pt1 | contig 24191 bp, 28 predicted proteins | sample 1553501 | NCBI WGS metagenome assembly OGRG01 (sample SAMEA2580018, study PRJEB22360) | human gut metagenome | biome: human gut; feature: human-associated habitat; material: faeces | place: Denmark | collected 2008/2010 | reverse complement strand
TATTCGGTAGTGGTCTGCACTTTGAGAAATCTGTGACTTGACAAAGTAAATGATTATTAGAATTATTGGGAAAGGAAGAAGCTGAGCTTCTGTCATCTTATTTACAGCAGATCGCATGGAATGATGAAACCAACAGGGAAGGACATGCCGCAAAAGTATATTTTAATGCATTATTCGGGCTTGATTTCACCAGAACAGAGGATAATCTTATCAATGCAGCTTTGAATTATGGATATTCAATTATTTTATCGTCCTTTACAAGGGAAATTGTAGCAAATGGATATATAACTCAACTGGGACTTTTTCATGATAATATGTTTAATCAGTTTAATCTGGCTTCAGATCTGATGGAACCGTTCAGACCGCTAGTGGATAAATGTGTTCTGGGAATGAAACTGGAGCAGTTTGAACATGAAGAAAAATGTGGCTGGTTGATATCCTGAATCAGGAAGTACAGATTGACGGAAAAATCCAGTATGTGAGTAATGCAATAAAAATTTATTGCAAAAGTGTATTTGACGCATTGAATGAGGATGACAGTGCATTGGTTCGATTTTATAAAATTGAGTTATAGATTTATGAGGGTATTAGTATTTTTTGATCTTCCGGTAATAACGGGTGAAAATAAAAGAGCCTATAGAAAATTCAGAAAATATCTTCTAAAGAATGGATTTCTTATGCTGCAGGAATCAGTGTACTGTAAACTTGCATTAAATGGAACTGCAGTTAAGGCGATTGTAGATAATGTCCATAAGAACAAACCGGAAGAAGGTTTGATCCAGCTGCTGACGGTAACTGAAAAGCAGTATGCAAAGATGGATATTGTAATAGGTGAGACAAAAAGTGAAGTATTAGATACAGATGAAAGGCTGGTGATTCTATGAAGCTGGTACATATCAACCTGAATGAAGGTATTCTTGTCGATGCAATTAATTGCACAGAATGGGTAATAGAATCACCCGAATACTTTTCAGAATATGTAATGGAATTAGCAGGGCAGGTGGAAGGAAAAGAAGGCAGATTCGTATTATCAGATAATGAAAAAGAAGTTGATATTTCTAAAAATGTAGAGCTGATCTTTAATATTTTTGCATTAGATATAAATGAAAGAAAACTGATCAGCAAACTTTATATGGAATTGGAAAAGCTTACTGCGGACGAACGATTCTATGTGAAAACCCAGGAAATGAAGCAATATCTGCAAGAGTATTTATTACAGCTTGAACAGGAGACAGACTATATCCTTGATCTTGCGGATGAAATAGATTTTGCCTCATTATTTAAAGCTTTTGGTATTAAATATGAGGTACTGGAAGAAAACTTCTTAGAACGTCTTGTGAGATATATGCGAATAGTGGAACGATTATTAAAGAAAAAGCTTTTTGTATTTGTTAATTTGCGAAGTTATTTATCAAATCAGCAGATTGATGAATTAATAAAAGAAGCGACGTATCAGGAAATTCAGCTTTTATTGATTGAAACCTGTGCGAGAGATTGCATTGAGGGTGTAACAAGGTATATTATAGATAAAGATGGATGTGAAATATAACATCCTAACAGTTTGAGTACCTGTATTTTATGCGAATGATGGCATTTCATTTTTGAATTTGAGGTTTGAGAATGATGTAAAAATGTATGGTACTCAAACATTTATGTGTTGTTAACTTAAGCATTATTGTTTGAGAATGATGTAAAAATGTATGGTACTCAAACGCGTTTAGAGTTGTATCTCATATGAAAGAGGTTTGAGAATGATGTAAAAATGTATGGTACTCAAACTCCACAAAGCATGGTTTTATAGTGCACTTGTGTTTGAGAATGATGTAAAAATGTATGGTACTCAAACAGATTTATTAGGTAGTTTATTCATGGAATTGTTTGAGAATGATGTAAAAATGTATGGTACTCAAACAGGTCTGCAAAATCTACAAACCCTCTGTCAGTTTGAGAATGATGTAAAAATGTATGGTACTCAAACACTGAATGAAAAGGTGGCGATCCATGCGGGTTTGAGAATGATGTAAAAATGTATGGTACTCAAACTCGAGTCTGCAATGATTGCAACCGGAAAGAGTTTGAGAATGATGTAAAAATGTATGGTACTCAAACAGCAATGCGTATCGAAGAGTCACAGTCCCGGTTTGAGAATGATGTAAAAATGTATGGTACTCAAACCGGGTGCTATTAATAGCACCCACGAAAAATGTTTGAGAATGATGTAAAAATGTATGGTACTCAAACGAACAGTAAGGGCGAATTTATAACCATTGGTTTGAGAATGATGTAAAAATGTATGGTACTCAAACGCATTTATAAGTGGTGCAGTGAGTATCTGGGTTTGAGAATGATGTAAAAATGTATGGTACTCAAACACGTTTTTGCTATACATTATTTGCTCTAAGTTTGAGAATGATGTAAAAATGTATGGTACTCAAACCAATCTTTGCATCTCTTGACATATTTTCTGTTTGAGAATGATGTAAAAATGTATGGTACTCAAACTCATCTTCTTCAATGGAATCGTATGATCCGGTTTGAGAATGATGTAAAAATGTATGGTACTCAAACTAAGCACAGGGAAATCATCAAAGATTCTTATACATGGAACTTCAAAAACGTGGCATATTCCGCATGATGCATGGAAAATTATAAAAGAAAATCATTACGAGTGGACAGCTCATTCCCATCCGACAATGACGAAAATAATTGCGTCACCGGAAGATCGAGAGACGTTAAAGCTATTTACCTGGCAAGAAAAAAGTATTATAATAGATTTGAAAGGTAATACAAAAGAGTTTACTGCAAGCACCCAGGATTGGATCAATGAGATATTAGGAGTGACAGGTTATGATAAGCGAGAAAAAGGCAACGAATATAGCTGGCCAAAGGCTGATTGAAAAATATGGACGTGCTTATGTTGAAAAATACAAGAACCATATTGGAATTATGTGGGAGAAAAAGTGTGGAAAATTAATAGTTGATTTTGACAAATACCATAAAGAAATAAATTCAGTGCCAGTAACTGATACAAGTGATGGGATTACGGTGAATGAAGACAATTTCCCGGATAGGATATTAACGGTCGATGTAGATTTAAGAGATGGAAAATCCAAAATAATTAAAGAGTGATACCACTGCTCAAAAATGGTCGGTGGTATTTTTATACTCTTTTTTAGGAGGTGATGCAGTTTGATTGCGGTAAATATTACACCGCTTGGCCTGACGGTAGATGGCCATGCAGGATATGCGTTTGAGAATGATGTAAAAATGTATGGTACTCAAACGTGGCTGAACAGATTGATGAATATGAAAATGTTTGAGAATGATGTAAAAATGTATGGTAGTTAAAAATGGAAGAAATTTCTAAGTTTTAACTTGTTGTAGCATTTTTGCTGGGAGAGATAATGAATACGGAACTATTTGACGACTATTTCAAAAGAGATTATTGTAATTATATTGAAAGATTTCTCTGTTTGAAAATGAAGGAGTTAGTTCTTTTAAGGCAAGAAATAATTGATAACTCATTTATGCAAGAAATAGAGAAAAAAATTTCTTTAGATGTTATGAAATATGTTGATCATGTTGATAACGAGCTGGAACAGGGCTGTCGATCAATAGATTTTATTTATAGGGAATGGCTTGGGGAAATTGCGGGGATATGCAAGGTTATGGATTATAAAATGATTTGCTGCAGCAGATATGCGAGTGAAATGAACCGTGTTAACTGGAAACCAGTAAAAGAAATAATAAAAAAAGAAATAGCGCATAATCCATATCTAGGCTATAAAGAACTTGTGACTAAGGATTTATCATTGGATATAGAAATTGAACTGGAGTATTTAATAGAATCAGAACAATTGATAAGAAGAAAACCAAATCATAAAAACCCCAGATATAGATGGGAAGCAAGAATAAAATAATACAAGAGAATACGAATAAATAAGTTCACAGGAGAAAAGTCATGGTTAGAAATATTATAAAGGGCAAAAAGATTTTTGGGAGAAAAGCAAAACCGGCAACGGAAGCAGACCAGGAAATTGTAACAGATCTTTTAGATACATTGCGTGCCAATCGAGAAATATGCGTTGGAATGGCGGCAAATATGATCGGCATTAATAAATCGATCATTGCTGTGGCAGTGGGACCATTTCAGTTTGCAATGATTAATCCTGTGATAACTAAGATGTCAGGAGAATATAAGACAGAAGAAGGATGCCTTTCTTTGGAGGGAACCAGATTATGCACAAGATATGAAGAAATAGAGGTAGATTATCTGGACAGCAATTTTCAATTCTGTCATGGAAAGTATAGTGGCTGGACAGCACAGATCATACAGCATGAGATTGACCATTGTAAGGGGATTGTGATTTAATGTTAAAATACTATTATTTTGTAGAAGTCTTAAAATAAATTGAATTGTGAGGAAAAAATGGATTTTAAATATTGCAAATTAGAAATTTTTATACCGGAAGAAAATTTCCCGGAACTTCAGAAGGCTTTGCAGTCCGTAGATGCAGGGCATATAGGAAATTATGACTCATGTGTGTCCTGTTTAAGGCTTACCAGTTATTGGAGACCATTAGAAGGGACTGCTCCATATATAGGAAAAGCCGGGGAGATTAGTTGTGAACCGGAAATAAAAGCAGAGGTAACAGTATTTAAAGAAAAAGTGGATGAGACAATTGAGGTGGTCAAAAAAGTTCATCCGTATGAAGAACCGGTTATAAATGTAATTCCGATTTGGCGGACAAGTTTTTAAAAAAAGAAATAGACAATTAAAATGACCAACAGTCAAGAACATATTGACTGTTGGTCATTTTTACTGTATAGTGCTTTTAAGATGAAAATGACTAAAAGTCATAAAGGAAGGAGTTTGTGAAATGGTTAAATTTGGAAAGAAAGTGGTGAAGTTTCGTATACCGATTATTATTATCAGTATTTTACTGTTGATACCGGCAACTCTGGGATATATTAATACCAGAGTAAATTACGATGTATTGACATATTTGCCGGAAGATATTGAAACGATGCAGGGACAGGATATTCTGGTAAAGGATTTTGGAACAGGAGCATTTTCTATGTTTATAGTGGATGGGATGGAGGATAAAGATGTCTCGGCACTGAAGACAAAGATTGAGAATGTCGATCATGTCAGCAAGGTCTTATGGTATGATTCATTGGCAGATATAAGTATGCCAAAGAGTATGCTCCCTGAAAAGTTGTATGAAGTATTCAATTCAGATACGGGTACAATGATGGCAATCTTTTTTGATGAAGGAACTTCGTCAGATGGAACAATGGAGGCAATCGGGGAAATCCGTGAACTGGCAGGAAAGCAGTGTTTTCTGAGCGGAATGTCTGCGATTGTTACGGATACAAAAAATCTGGCAGAAAAAGAAACTCCGGTCTATGTACTGATTGCGGTTCTTTTGGCGATATTCGTATTAGGTATTACCATGGAATCATTTTTCGTTCCGTTACTTTTTATGCTTAGTATTGGTATGGCGATCGTATATAATCTTGGCAGCAACTATTTTCTGGGAGAGATTTCATATATTACCAAAGCACTGGCAGCAGTGTTGCAGTTAGGTGTGACATTGGATTATTCTATTTTCCTGATGCATAGTTATGAAGAACAGCAGATCCGGTATGATGGAGATAAAGAAAGAGCGATGGCACATGCGATTTCGCAGACATTTTCTTCAGTTATCGGAAGTTCGGTTACGACGGTAGCGGGATTTATTGCATTGTGCTTTATGACATTTACTCTGGGAATGGATATCGGAGTGGTCATGGTAAAAGGTGTTATTTTTGGAGTGTTGGCGTGCGTTACCATTTTGCCGTCCATGATTTTGTGCTGTGATAAGCTCATTGTTAAGACGAAGCATAAGCCGTTTTTGCCGGATATCGGGAAGCTTTCGGATAAAGTTACAAAAAGATATCTCGTATATGTAGTGATTTTCCTGGTGCTTTTATTCCCGGCGATTTATGGAAATAATCATACCTCTGTTTATTATAATCTGGATGAGACACTTCCGAAGGATCTTCCGAGCATTATTGCCAATGAAAAGCTGAAGGAAGATTATGATATGAATACAACGCATATGATCCTTGTTGACAGTTCTACAGAATCAGCGGATGTAGCAAAGCTGCTGAATAAAATGGAAAAAGTGGATGGTGTAAAATGGGCATTGGGATTAGATTCCCTGATCGGTCCGGCTATTCCGCAAAGTATGATTCCTGAGTCTGTCACAGGAATGTTGAAAAATGATAAGTACCAGCTTGTACTTGTCAATTCAGAATATAAAGTAGCGACAGATGAAATCAATGCACAGATCAAAGAACTGAATAAGATTCTTCATACATATGATAAAGGTGGAATGTTGATCGGCGAAGGACCGCTGACTGCTGATCTGATCGACATAACGGATACAGATTTTAAGACGGTAAGTGCTGTATCGATTGGAATTATATTTGTTATCATTTTACTCTTATTTAAATCAGTATCACTGCCGTTTATTTTAGTAGGTGTTATTGAATTTGCAATTTTTGTCAATATGGGGATCCCATATTATACGGGAACGAAACTCCCATTTGTTGCGTCTATTGTAATCGGTACGATTCAGCTTGGTTCGACGGTTGACTATGCTATTTTGATGACAACAAGATATAAAAGAGAAAGAAATCATGGAGCAGATAAATATAATGCGATCACGACAGCACATCGTGCATCTGCCCAGTCGATCATGGTCAGTGCATTAAGCTTTTTTGCTGCAACGATCGGTGTAGGTCTTTATTCCAATATTGATATGATCAGTTCCCTGTGTATCCTGATGGCGAGAGGTGCATTGATCAGTATGGTAGTGGTTATTTTTGTATTGCCATCGATGTTTATGGTATTTGATAAAATCATAGTAAAGACAAGTAAAGGATTTTTACCGAAAGAAGGATGATTCAGTTCTTTTAGAGATCATATAAAATGAAAAGAGCAACCCTGACTGCAAAAAAATAAGGTGATTTGCAGTCAGGGATTTTTTTGGTTATCAGAAATACGACAAAAATCCAAAAGCTCTTTTTTATTATGGAAATTTATGAAATATATATAAATTTGTGGAATCTAAATATTTCCACTTGAAAAAAGAACATACGTTCTATATAATAATATATAAGATGATGCAGATTAGAATTTTTGGATCACCAGGGAGCTGGCAAAGGGGATTTAGAGGATCAAATGTTGGTATGATGCACATTCGGGGAGGAACTGTGGGATGAAAGAGAGAACTTATATTGCGATTGATCTGAAGTCATTTTATGCATCCGTGGAGTGTGCAGAGAGGGGCTTAGATCCACTGACGACAAATCTTGTAGTGGCAGATACATCCCGTACTGCGAAGACAATCTGTCTTGCAGTGTCTCCCTCTTTGAAAGCATATGGGATTCCGGGGAGAGCAAGACTTTTTGAAGTGGAGCGGAAAGTCCGGGAAGTGAATATAGAGCGGAGGCAGAAGATTCAGAAAAGAGAGTTCACGGGAGAATCGACAGATGAAAGGGAACTGGCGGAGAATCCGGAGCTGGAGTTGCAATATATTGCAGCTACACCGAGGATGGCTTTGTATATAGAATACAGCGTCAGAATTTACAGGATTTATCTGAAGTATGTTGCACCGGAAGACATTCATGTGTATTCTATTGATGAGGTATTTATTGATGCAACTGCCTATCTGAGAACTTATGGGATGACAGCGAAAAAACTGGCTGAGAAGATGATCCGGGACGTGCTGGAGCAGACTGGGATTACGGCTACTGCGGGGATTGGTACGAATCTGTATTTATGTAAGATTGCGATGGATATTATGGCGAAGCGGGTACAGCCGGATAAGAATGGTGTGAGGATTGCCTCGCTGGATGAACTGAGTTATCGAAAGCAGTTATGGGATCATCGACCACTGACAGATTTTTGGAGAGTCGGAAGAGGCTATATGAAAAAGCTGGAAGAGAACGGTCTTTATACGATGGGAGATATTGCGAGGTGTTCCGTGGGAACCCCGGAAGATTTTTATAATGAAGATCTTCTTTATCGGCTTTTTGGAGTGAATGCAGAACTGCTGATCGATCATGCATGGGGATGGGAGCCATGCACAATGCAGGAGATAAAAAAGTATAAGCCCTCTGCGAACAGCTTGGGTTCAGGTCAGGTGCTGCAGTGTCCGTATCCTTATGAGAAGGCACTGCTGGTTGTCAGAGAAATGGCAGACCAGCTTGCACTGGAACTGGTGGACAAAGAACTGGTGACAGATCAGGTTGTACTTACGGTTGGATATGATATTGAGAATCTGAGAAATCCGTCTATACGTGGCAGATATCATGGCGAAGTAAAAAAAGATCATTATGGCAGGCTGGTACCGAAGCATGCACATGGGAGAGCCAACTTGCCGACAGCAACTTCCTCTGCGAAGGAGATTCTTGAGGCAGTTACCGGACTGTATGAAGAAATTGTAAATCCGCTTTTATTTGTGCGACGGATTTCACTTACTGCCAATAAGGTGGTCAGTGAAAAAGATGTTACTGTGGGTCAGAGTTTTGAACAGTTAGATCTGTTTACGGATTATGCAGCACTGGAAGTAAAGAAAAAAGAAGTGCAGGAAGAGAGAAACCGGGAAAAAAGTGTTCAGAAAGCGGTTTTGGATATAAAAAAGAAGTACGGGAAGAATGCGGTATTAAGAGGAATGAGTCTGATTGAAGGTGCGACAGCCGTTGCGAGGAACCGGCAGATCGGTGGACATAAGGCATAAAGAGAGGGGAATCGAAGATGAAAGAAGCTGGAACTGGAAGTGCCTATGAGGAACTTCTCTATTTGCCGCACCATGTGTCAGATGTGCATCCGAGAATGGCAATGATTGACAGGGCAGCCCAGTTTGCACCGTTTGCGGCACTGACAGGTTATGAGGAGGCCGTGGATGAATGTATAAAAAGAATGGAAGAGGAAGTGGAGAACGAATATGGTAAAGATTGATTTGATAACGGGGTTCCTTGGGTCAGGTAAGACTACATTTATAAAAAAATATGCCACGTATCTGATGAGAAAAGGCTTGAATATAGGTATTTTGGAAAATGATCATGGTGCAGTCAATGTAGATATGATGTTATTGCAGGAACTAAGAGGAGATCAGTGTGAATTGGAGATGATTTCAGGAGGCTGCGATGCAGAGACGCACAGACGAAGATTCCGTACCAAGCTTATTTCAATGGGAATGTGTGGGTATGACAGGGTTCTGGTCGAACCGTCAGGAATTTATGATATTGATGAATTTTTTGATGTACTCCGGGACGAACCATTGGATCGCTGGTATGAGATTGGCAATGTGATTGCAGTAGTAAATGCAGGTCTGGAAGAGTCATTATCAGATCAGGCAGAATTTCTTCTTGCATCGGAAGTTGCAGATGCCGGAAGTATTGTTCTGAGCAGAAGTCAGGAAGTGCCTGTGACGAAGCAGGATGCGACCATAGAGCATCTGAACCGGTCTCTGGTGAAGCTCGGCTGCAGACGGCAGATAAAAGGGGATGAGGTGTTAAGATCTCCATGGAATGAATGGACAGAAAGGGAATTTGAACAGGTCTTGAATGGCGGCTACTGTACAGAGAGTTACAGAAAGCCGGAATACAGGGAAGATCAGGGCTTTCAGTCTTTGTATTATATGAATCTTCAGATAAAGAAAGAAGAATTGAAAGAAAAGATGAAAGAGGCATTGAAAGATCCGGCCTGTGGAAAGCTTTTCCGAATTAAAGGATTTATGCAGGATGAGAATGAAAAGTGGATCGAGCTAAATGCGACGCAGTATGAAATTCAGATGAACCCGGTCGGGGAGGGACAGAATGTACTGATTGTGATCGGTGAAGGATTGGAGGAGGATGCACTTGCAAAATACTTTGGAACTCCTGCCAGATAGTGATCCGGTCGCATTTGAAAGACTGTTGGAATTGACAGATCAGGGACAGTTTGAATTGATTTATCCTGATGATCTGAAGCAGGGGAAAATTCGTCTGATCTATATGATGAATGATGCAGCGGAAAGTTTTCTTGCATTTGAACAGGCAAGGATGAAGGGAAAGTATAAAAAGGATTTTGAAGGTGAAATTGAAGCAGAACTGCATTTGATGAAAGATCAGCAGGAATACGGGTTAATCATCAGGCAGGCGGAAAATGTATTTACTCTTTTCTTCAGAAATCTGACAGTAGAAACCCGGCTTTATAACTATGGAGAAATTGGACATTTCTGGATCAGTGGTTATGAGTATCTGAGGCAGATTGAGTATAAAGCATCAATCATCAGAGATAAAAGAGAATATCTCGGAAATGATTTCTGTAATGAGACGGAACTGAAACTTGCAGAGCTTGCAGATTTTCCACCTTTGAATTATTGCTGTTATCCGTCAGTTTCAGAGCAGTATATTTTTTACCGGGATGATCCGTGGAGTCCGTCTGAAGAGGCAATGGATGTCATGGAAGAACTGCTGGGAAAAGTAGATGACCGGAGAATGCTCAGAATATTGAGACTTTACCGGAGACACCCATATAAGGTATTGGCACGCTATATGGCAAGGATGTTCCACAGGAGTTCGCATGATAAGATTGTTGATCTTTTGCAGGAAATGATCGTAGAAGCTGCGAAGACGTATCCGAAGAGAAGATTGCAGACAGATGAAAAAGTGCGGTATGAGAAGCTGCGAAAAAAAGCGGAAATGAGAAAAAATGAACTGGAGTCGCAGGGAATCAGAGCAACGATCTTCTGCGAAGAACCATTTGAAGCGGTCAGGGATTCGGTTGATCTTAAAGTATATCTTATGATCTGGAAGAGAAGAACTTTTAATAGAAAAGTAAGAATTGAAGAGATCATTTAATTGTTATCTGAAGACGGATGGAGTATAATAAGCAGTGGTCAGATCGTGACTTAAGATAAAGATTGGATTTTTATTAAAGAGAGGATACACGTATGATAACAGTAAAAGAATACAGAGGACATATTCGTAACTGGGAAGAACTTTGTGAAAGATTGGGAATTGATCTGTCTCTTTCAAGAGAAGAGCGGGAAAAAGAAATTCTGATCAAAGCGTATCAGACATGGGGCTATGAGATGGCAGACCATATGTATGGAATGTTTGCATTTGCTCTTTGGGATGATGAAGAGAAGAAGCTGTTCTGTCTGAGAGATCAGTTTGGCACAAAGCCATTCTATTATTATGAGACAGAGGATGGACAGCTTCTGTACGGTACAATGATCCGTGATATTATGAAGCAGCCTGGTTTTGTGAAAGAATTGAATGAGGAAATGCTGCAGTTATATCTGAGTCTTACATATGTAGCCGGTGAGAATACGTTTTTCAGAGGTCTGAAGAAGCTGATGCCGGGACGTTATCTGATCTGGCAGAATGGCAGACTTACAATTAAAAGATACTGGAAGCCTGAATTTCATCCGGATGAGAGTAAATCTCTTGAAGACTGGGCAGATGAGATTCATTCCACGATCCAGGAGATCATGCCGGAAGTGAAGACTGCGGATGAGAAAGTAGAGTCTTTCCTTTCAGGTGGTGTAGATTCTTCCTATGTACTTGCAATGTCTGATGCAGAGCAGGCTGACGGATGTGGATATGAAGAGGAGAGATTTGATGAATCTGTTCTTGCGGAAAAGACTGCAAGGATTCTTGGAAGAAAGTTCTCAAGGAGTCTGATCACACCGGAGCAGTTCTTTGATATAGTACCATATGTGATGTATAATATGGAGCAACCACTTGGAGATGCATCTGCGATTGTATTTACGCTTGGATGTAATGCAACGGCAGAGCATACAAAAATCTGCTATTCCGGAGAGGGTGCGGATGAATTTTTTGGTGGATATAATATGTACCGTAATGCAGAACGTTATGGGGAGAATCTGAAGACGTTCTATGTTGGAAATACGAACATCATGAAAGAAGATGAGAAAAAGAAGATTCTGAAAAAGTATGACCCGGATGTACTCCCGATCGAAGTGGCAAGAGAAATTTACGAAGAGACAGAAGGACTCGATCCGCTGTCAAAGATGTCAGATGTAGATATTCAGATCTGGCTGGAGGGAGATATTTATCTGAACGTTGATAAGATGAGTACGGCAGCAGGACTGGAGATCCGTATGCCACTGACAGACAGAAGGATTTTTGACATTGCGTCCCGTATGCCTTCAAGATATAAAGTGAATGAAGAGCAGAATAAGGTGGCGTTCCGTACAGCCGCAGCGAAGGTATTGCCGGAAGAGATTGCTTTCCGCAAGAAACTTGGATTTATTGTTCCGATTCGTATTTGGATGGCTGACGACAGATATAATCAGGATGTAAGACGGTTGTTCAACAGTGAGATTGCAGAGAAATTTTTTGATGTGGAGGCAATCAATGAAATTTTTGCAGACTATGTTGGTGGAAATTCTGATAACTGGAGAAAGGTATGGACGATCTATACATTCCTTGTATGGTATGAGGAGTATTTTATAAAGAGATAAGCTGGCAGCAAAGTGTAGAACGTTGCAGAGATAAAAAGGAAACCGCAGAAGTAAAATGAGACTTCTGCGGTTTCTCAAATATCTTCTTCAGATCATGGAAGAAGAAAGGCATACATAACAACAAAGTGGCACATACTTCCGCCCATTACGAAGAGATGAAAGATCTCATGGCTGCCGAAATTTTTATGACGGCTGTTGAATATAGGAAGTTTTAATGCATAGATCACTCCACCTACAGTATAAATAATTCCTCCGGTAAGAAGCCATGCAAAAGCGGCAGAGGACATATTATTGAGGATCTGAGAAAAAGCCAGAACACAGGTCCATCCCATACCAATGTAGAGGACAGAGGAGATCCATTTCGGACAAAACACCCAGAATGCCTTGATCAATATGCCGGCAATCGCAAATGCCCATACAACACAAAGAAGCGTGATGCCACGAGTCCCTTTTACTACAAGGAGGCATACCGGTGTATAGCTTCCTGCGATCAGAACGGAGATCATCATATGATCGATTTTTTTCAAGATAGTATTTACTTTTGGCGAGATATCAAAAGTATGATACGTTGTACTTGCAGCATATAATAAAATCAGACTGATCGCATAGACTGTAAGAGATCCAATGTAGATCCGGCTTGGTTCATGTGCAGCCTTGATAAGGAGCGGTACTGCCGCAAAGATTGCCATGAGCATGCCGATAAAATGAGTGATCGCACTTCCGGGATCTTTAATATGATGTCTTTTTTCCATAATAACACACCTCCGATATATTGATAAAACAACAAGTAGTTTTCAATACTACATTTAACGTATGCATATATAATAGCATGTATTCATGAAAAATCAAGAGGAGATTAAAAGGAATATGAAAAAAGTCAGATACAAATGTTGTACCTGACTTTTGAATATCTACGGGAATCCACAGGAAAACTATCGAATGACAGTGCCTGTCTTGCCTTTTAATGCATCCGTTACTTTATCGAAAGAAGTAATGTAAGCACTGCGTCCCTCGCATTCTTCTACGAAATCAACAGAAGCACGGAATTTAGGAAGCATATTGTAAATTCCGAAATGTCCTTCCTCCATATATGTCTTAGCCTGTTCTGTTGTGATCTCTCCCAGCGGTTCTTCATCTTTCTGTCCGAGATTAATGCAGACTTTTTCGACATTTGTAAGGATGATGAGCATTTCAGCGTCAATTCCCTCTGCAAGCTTTCCGGCTGCAAGATCTTTTTCGATGACGGCACTTGCACCTCGGAGATGGTTGTCCTGCTCCAGCACCGGGATTCCACCGCCTCCGGCAGCAATTACAACCTGATTAGCATCAAGAAGTGCCTTGACGGCATCCAGCTCGACGATTTTTACAGGATTTGGTGCGGATACGACACGACGGAACCCTTTGCCTGGCTCTTCAATCACATAATTTCCTTTTTTACGCTCTTCATTTGCTTCCTGTGCATTCATATAACGTCCGAGAACTTTGGTCGGTGTATAGAAAGCTTCATCATATGGATCGACAATTACCTGAGTGAGAACAGTACTGACAGTTCTGTAGATTCCACGATTAAGAAGTTCCTCACGGATTCCATTCTGAAGGTCATAACCGATATATCCCTGGCTCATGGCTGAGCAGACAGACATAGGAGCCGGTGTATAGTCTTTATGAGCTTTTGCAAATTCATTCATGGCTGTGTGGATCATGCCAAGCTGAGGTGCATTGCTGTGCGTGATCGCAACCTGATAGCCTTCCTCAATAAGGTCTGCGATACATTTGGCAGTATGCTTTACTGCGGTCTTCTGTTCTGGAAGTGTAGTACCAAGTGCACGGTGTCCCAGTGCAACAACAACTCTTTTTTTCATAATAATTTTCCTTTCGTTTCAAATTTTCAAGCTAATAACTAATTAAATTTTACTATTTTTTTTATATGAAATCAATATTTCTTACCAAATATATGGAAGACTTATTTTAAAAACAAAGCCAAGGAAGATAAGGCTGAGGAGAATACAGAGTACAATGCGGATGTTCTTCTTTAAATGGGAAAAAGCTTCTGTCCATTTAGGGGCAAGATAGTAAAGGAAAGCACATCCAAGCAGTGCAAAGACTGCGGAACCTCCGATGTATGTATGTTCGTTCAGTGTGAAAAGATAGTCACTGTAGGCAGTTACTTTCAGGCTGTATCCGAGTTCAAGAATCCAGCTTGCGAGATATTCGATCAATGTGTAGACTGCAAAATTCAGAAAAAACACAAGCTCTGGTTTGGGAATGAGTTTCTTCATAAACAGTAAAAGTAATATGCCGAAAATCCCATACATAGGAGCCCATGGAAAGAAAACTGCTCCATCAAAAGAAAATGCTCCTGTCTTTAAAAGCTGTATCAGGTTCTCTACGATCCATCCAAAAACAGAAAAAGCATGAAAAAGAAAAATGCAGGACCAGAGATCGTATTTACGAACCGGGTTGACCGGTGATCTTACAGCAGAAAATGGCGGCTGTACAGAAAAAAGGAAAACCGGATACTGGTCAGGTGCAAAATAAGAGGTCTGTGTATAAGGACCTTCCGAGTCATCATAAAGTGCCTTACTGATCAGAAGCTCATCTTCGGAAGGAATATGTTCCAGATAGGAATCATCCAGGTATTCATAGCCGGGAGAACGTGAAAGCACATAATTTCTGCGGAGTGTCAGATATAATTCAGCTTTGCAGGTTGCCATATAAGGGTTCACATATAAGAAATCGACAAGTCCCAGACTGAGCAGGGAGAGCATCTTCCATCCCAGAAAAGACAGATCCAGCAGTAAAAGCTTTTTCTTATTATGATTGCTGAGCTGGCGGGAAAGGAAGAAAGCATTTTTTTTACTGATCCTGGGATTTTCTGCCAGGATATATGGAACCATCCAATACTCATAATGCTTGTAGATTCCACCGATGACTGTAAAATTCCACAGAAACTGGTAGAGACTGCGGAAGAACATGGTAAAAGCAGGCCTGCGGATATAATGTAGCTTATAAAGAAAAAAGATTTTGGAAATCCGGGTATCTTTATAATTTTTCGATTCTAAAAAGAAACGTTTCTCACCGATGATCAGAATATTATTTACAAAAATGTGATAGAGAAAAGCCAGGATCGCACTGATTCCAAGGATGAAGATGATAAAGTCGAAATGTTCATCCCAGAAAGTATTGAAGATCTTCAGGACTGCAAAAAAAGTAGAGGTACTGTCTGCATACAGATCCACAAGAAGATTGGTATAAGTAGCAGAAGGATTTTTATATAGATTCTCAATGTCAGTATTATGAAAAAGCCTTGTGGCAGTCTCTTCCAGGATCTGCGATGTAGTTTCGGTCTCAAAAGTCTGATGCAGATTGGAAATCGTGTCAATATGAGATAACGGATGCACTCCCAGAAAAGCGGTTGCCAGGGGATAGGAAGCTGTGAGAAGAGCGATAAGAAAGCAGACGGATACCATACGCCAGTAATTTTGTCGGATTGATCTGCGAGCATTCTTTTTTAATTCTTTTCTTTTCCACATAGTACTTTTCTCCCGTCTCTCTGATGGTATCATCATTATAGTTGAGCATGGTAAACTTTTCAATGTCTATTTATGCATCTGCTCATGTTCCTTCTTTACTTCGTTGAAGCAGGTGAGAACATTCCATTCACAATTTGTTGGTGTGAGGATCGCTTTATAAGGAAATGGACCAGCACCGCAGCGTCTGAGGGCAGCAAGTGCCTGATCAAGTCGGTTATTCTGAAAAAAGCAGAAAAGGAACAGTGGGGCAGAAAGTTCTTCTCCGTCATAAACCTCAGTGGTGGGGGAAAATTTTTTCATTCCGGCGAGAAATCCGAGCGGTTGCAGATAGTCTTTCTGTGAGATGCAACGCAGCCGGATATGCAACGGAAGCAAGGCACGCTGGATCTTCAAAAGCTCGGGCCTGGAAGGTGCATGGAACAGCAGTAAAGTTTCATTCATAACAAACTCTCCTTTAGGATTATGATGAATCTATTGTAAGATGTTGGGGTCAAAAGCCCCCAACAATGATGCCAACGGATTGTTTCATGCTACGCACTCCCACAATCCTACCCGCTATTCGCATATCATGGTGCTTACGCCCCACTTTTATGCTCATATCGGGGCGGGTCTCAAGGTCATTCTACCACCAGTGTGCAAGCACACGTGGTTTCAGACCTTTTGACCCTGACATCATTGTAATATATGTACCGAAAAAAAGAAATACAGAAATGTCACGATCTGTCCGATGCCGGAATAAAATAGTTGTAAGATTCCGGTACGGGGAGAGAACGATGAGATTTTGTGAAATGCGGGAAAAAGAAGTAGTTAATATCTGTACAGGAAAGCAGTTGGGCTGTGTTGTGGACCTGGAGCTTGATACCTGTTCCGGGAAGATTGAATCGATTATTGTACCGGGACCGGGAAAATTTTGCGGATTTTTTGGAACGGACTGTGAATATGTGATTCCGTACAGTTGTGTAAAAAAAATCGGACCGGATGCAGTATTAGTGGAAATAAAAGAAGAAAAGTTTTTGCAAAAATACTAGACATTGTGTATAATGAGGGAGGAAATAAATTCGTTTCACAGACGGATTGAAAATAAATGCCGCAGGGAGTGTGTGGTGGATTGTATATGCGGAAAGGCGGAACAGACGAATGAGATGTCCATATTGTGGAAACCCTGATACAAGAGTGATCGATTCCAGACCGGCAGAGGATAAGAGTTCGATTCGCAGAAGGCGTTCCTGTGACGAGTGCGGGAAACGTTTTACAACTTATGAAAAAGTAGAGACGATTCCTCTGATCGTGATCAAGAAAGACAACAACCGGGAGCAGTATCAACGGTCAAAGATTGAGAATGGTGTGCTGAGTGCGTGTTATAAGCGTCCTGTTCCTGCAGATCAGATCCAGAAGACGATCGAGGCGATCGAGCTGGAGATCTTTAACCGGGAAGAAAAAGAGATCCCGAGCAGTGAGATTGGAGAGATTGTTATGGATAAGTTAAAAGATCTTGATCCGGTGGCATATGTGAGGTTCGCATCAGTATACAGAGAGTTTAAAGATGCGAATACATTCATGGATGAGCTGAAAAAGTTTTTAAAATAGGAAGAACGAACCGGTTATACCTGAAGCGGAAGTATGACCGGTTTTCTTTTTGAAAGAGGAGATGAAAGAATGCGGACGTACAGGCTGGTGATCGCTTATGATGGGACAGCATATCAGGGATGGCAGAGACAGGCCAATACAGAGATGACCATTCAGGGGATTCTGGAATCCTGTATTTCAAAGGCAGCCGGATATGCGGTGGAAGTAAATGGATCAGGAAGGACGGATGCAGGAGTGCATGCCCGCGGACAGACAGCCAGTGTGGTGCTTCACGGGAAAGCGGAGGACGGATTTTTCACAGAGAAGGTAAATAAGCTGCTGCCTCCGGATATCCGGATCAGAGAAGCCGGACTTGAAAAAAATGGGTTTCATGCGAGAAAGAGTGCTGTAGGAAAAAGGTATGTGTATCAGATTGATACTGATGAAAAGCCGGATGTATTTGACCGGCGTTACACGTATCATTTCCCGAAGAAACTTGATATTGCAGCGATGCAGCAGGCAGCGGAACTTTTGACCGGCACGCATGAGTTTGCAGCTTATACGGATAAAAAAGATGAAATGTCCACAAAGCGGACCATTTATGCTATAATGGTTGGCGGACAAGGTGGCAGGATCAACATCCAATATGAGGGAACGGGATTTCTTTATCATATGGTAAGGATTCTGACAGGAACTTTGCTCGAAGTTGGAATGGGGACACGCAGGATCGAAAGCGTGACGATAGCTTTAGAGGCAAAGGATAGAACAAAGGCTGGATTTCTGGCTCCGGCAAGAGGATTATTCCTTGACGAAGTCTATTATAAGGAGAAGTCCTGGAAGGAGGAATAGATTGAAGCTAATATCGTGGAATGTAAATGGTATCCGGGCATGCGTTCAGAAAGGATTCCTGGATTTCTTTCATGAGGCAGATGCGGATATTTTCTGTATTCAGGAGACGAAGATGCAGGAAGGACAGTTGAATCTGGAACTGAAAAGGTATCATCAGTACTGGAATTATGCTGTGAAGAAAGGCTATTCCGGAACAGCAGTATTTACCAAAAAAGAACCATTATCGGTATCCTATGGACTGGGGATTGAAGAGCATGACCAGGAGGGACGCGTGATCACCTGTGAGTTTGAGGATTTCTATTTTGTGACAGTTTATACACCAAATTCCCAAAGTGAGCTTGCAAGACTGGATTACAGGATGAAATGGGAAGATGATTTCCGTGCATATCTTAAGAAACTGGAGAAAAAGAAGCCGGTGATCGTAACCGGTGATCTGAATGTTGCACATAAAGAGATCGACCTTAAAAATCCGAAGACAAACCGGAAAAATGCAGGATTTACAGATGAAGAGCGTGGAAAGTTCACAGAGCTTCTTGATGCAGGTTTCATTGATACTTTCCGGTATTTTTATCCCGATCAGGAGGGAATTTATTCATGGTGGTCGTACCGGTTCAGTGCAAGAGCGAAGAATGCAGGCTGGCGGATTGACTATTTCTGCGTGTCAGAATGCCTGAAGGACAGATTGGCAGATGCAAAGATTCTGACAGAAGTAATGGGATCAGATCATTGTCCGATCGAGCTGGATCTGAAATAAATACGGTTACTGTCCGGAGAGAATGAATCTGAATTGACAGAGAGGAAAGAAAAGAGATAAGATAGAAAAAGGCAGTAAGATAGGAGGTCTTTAAAATGACAAAAATAGATATTATTTCCGGTTTTCTTGGAGCCGGTAAGACGACATTGATCAAAAAGCTTCTTTCAGAAGGTTTTAAGGGAGAGCAGGTTGTATTGATCGAGAATGAGTTCGGAGAGATTGGAATCGACGGTGGATTCCTGAAAGAGGCGGGAATCGAGATCCGTGAGATGAACTCAGGTTGTATTTGTTGTTCACTGGTAGGAGATTTTGGAAAGTCTCTTCATGAGGTAGTAGACACGTATCACCCTGACCGTATTCTGATCGAGCCTTCCGGTGTCGGAAAACTGTCGGATGTTATCAAGGCAGTGCAGGATGTGCAGGCTGAGATTGATGCGGAGCTGAACAGCTTTACCACCGTGGTAGATGTGACAAAGTGCAAGATCTACCGCAAAAATTTTGGCGAATTTTTCAGTAATCAGATCGAGTATGCAGGAGCAGTGATCTTAAGCCGTACAGATAAGGCAAAGCCGGAGAAGATTCAGGAAAGTGTTGCTCTGCTGAGAGAGTTAAATGAAAAAGCTCCGATCATCACAACACCGATCGAGCAGCTCCCGGGTGAAAAGATTTTGGAGGCAATGGAATCCAGCAAGTCTCTGGAAGAAGAACTGCTTGCAGAAGTTGCTCACGAGGAGCATGAACATCATCACGACCATGATCATGAATGTGGCTGCGGCTGTGGACACCACCATCACGATCATGAGGGACACCATCATGCCGATGATGTATTTACAAGTTGGGGAAAAGAGACAATCCGTACTTATACAAAAGAAGAGATCGGAAATATCCTCAAGACCCTGGAAGAAGATGGATCTTATGGCAATATCCTTCGTGCAAAAGGTATGGTTGCAGGTGCTGATGGAGAATGGATCTATTTCGACATGGTTCCGGGTGAGCATGAAGTAAGAACCGGAGCACCTGAATATACAGGACGTATCTGTGTGATCGGTGCAGAGATTAAAGAAGACAAACTGGCGGAATTATTTCAGGTGAAATAGTCTGAAAGAAAAAGAAAGTGAGAAAGAAAAATGAGACAATCGGATGTTATGGTATATCTGATGACAGGATTCCTGGACAGCGGAAAGACCCAGTTTCTGACATTTACGTTGGAGCAGGATTATTTTCAGATCCAGGGGAAGACGCTTCTGATCCTCTGTGAGGAAGGAGAGGAAGAGTATGATCCAAAGGAAATGCTGAAGTATGGTGTTGTGATCGAAAAAGTGGAAGATAAAGAGGACCTGACAGAAGCATGGCTTGAGGAGATGAACCGGAAGCATAAACCGGAGAGAGTTGTAGTTGAATACAATGGTATGTGGCCGGTCAGTGATTTTGAGAAACTGGCACTTCCGGCAGGCTGGAAGATCGAACAGAAGATCGCAACGGTTGATGCAAGTACTTTTCAGATGTACCTTACAAATCTGAAGCCATTATTTGTTGAAATGGTAAAAGGGGCGGAACTGGTTCTTTTTAACCGCTGTGAGGACAGAGGTCCGCTGGCGGGATACAGAAGAAGTGTCAAGGTGGTCAGCCCACAGGCAGAAGTTATTTTTGAAGATGAGAACGGAGAAGTCGACAATATTTTTGAGGATGAGGTTCCGTATGATTTAAATGCTCCGGTGATTGAGATCCGCAGGGAAGACTATGGAATCTGGTATGTGGATATGATGGAAAATCCAGACCGGTATAAGGGAAAAGTAGTAGAGTTTGTGGCAAAGGTGATGAAGCCACGGGCTTTTCCGTCAAAGGTATTTCTTCCGGGACGTACAGCAATGACCTGTTGTGCAGATGATACCTCTTTCCTTGGTTATGTCTGCAGAAGTCCATACGCACCAAAGCTGAAACCGGGTGACTGGGTAAAAGTAAGAGCAAAAGTCAGCTTTAAAAATCTCTCTGTATACAGAGGCGAGGGTCCGGTATTGGATGCGGAGAATATTGAACCGGCAGAACCGATCGAAGAAATGGTATATTTTAACTAGAAAAAGGTTGATTGACAAGAGAAAATCAAGCCGATATAATAAGGCACAGAGACAAGGGCGTTTCCAGTATGGGTGGAGATCGCCCTTTATCAATATATACCGGAGTGCGTGGGGAGCTGCTGATGGCAGATTTTCTGTATTAGGATGAAAAAACTGGAAACGGTATGAAAAAGGAGGTTGTTATATGCATAACTATACAAGGGAAGACATCATCCGTATTGTGGAGGAAGAAGATGTTGCCTTTATCCGTCTGCAGTTTACAGATATTTTTGGAACGTTGAAGAATATGGCTGTAACAGTAGGACAGCTTGAAAAAGCACTGAATAATAAATGTATGTTTGATGTGTCGTCGCTGGAGGGAATCGAAGGAGAAGAGGATTGCGATATGTATCTGTATCCGGATCTGAGTACCTTTGAAATTTTCCCGTGGCGGCCGCAGCAGGGAAAAGTAGCAAGACTGATCTGTGATGTCTATCGTAAAGATGGAACTCCGTATGAGGGGGATCCACGTTATGTTCTGCGGAAAGCAGTTGCCGAAGCGGAAGAGATGGGATATTCCATGAATGTCGGACCGGAGTGTGAGTTCTTTCTGTTCCATACAGATGAAGATGGACTGCCGACAACAGTTACTCATGAAGAAGGCGGATATTTTGATATCGGGCCATTGGATCTGGGAGAAAATGCAAGGAGAGATATGATCCTTACACTGGCGGAAATGGGATTTGAGATCATTTCTTCTCACCATGAGATCGCACCGGCTCAGCATGAAATCGACTTTCATTATGATGAGGCGATGGTTACGGCAGATAATCTGATGACATTTAAGATGGTGGTTAAGACCATTGCAAAAAGACATGGACTGCATGCTACGTTTATGCCAAAGCCAAAGAGTGAGACCTACGGTTCGGGAATGCATATCAATCTTTCCCTTTATGGAAGAGATGGAATGAATGTCCTCTATAATGCGGAGGACGTAAATGGTCTGAGTGAAGAAGGATACTATTTTATCGGTGGTCTGATGAAGCATATGAAGGCGATCACGTGTATCACAAATCCGACAGTAAATTCTTACAAGCGTTTTGTGCCGGGATATGAAGCACCGGTATATATGGGATGGTCGGCAAAGACAAGAGGACCATTGATTCGTGTATCGGCAGATAAAGAAAGAAAATCCAGGCTGGAGCTGCGAAGTCCGGATGCAACGGCAAATCCGTATCTGGCACTGGCAGTTCTTCTGAAAGCAGGTCTTGACGGAATTAAGAATAAAATTATGCCTCCTGCGAATATAGATGAGAATATCCAGAAGATGACGCAGGAAAGAAGAGAAGAACTTCATGTGGAAGAACTCCCGAGAAATCTTGGGGATGCCACGGCGGAACTGGAGAAAGATCAGTTTCTGATCGATGTATTGGGGGGAGAACTGGCTAAGAAGATCATCAAGGCCAACAAGAAAGAATATAAGGAGTACTGTATGCAGGTGACTGACTGGGAGATCGCACATTATCTCCACAGACTGTAGGACAGATACAACGCAGGAAATTGAACTTTGAATGTCAATTTTTAAAATGGTATGAAGAGAGGATCAAAAAGGTAACTGGAGGTGAGCAGATATGAGCCATATTATTGTGGTATTTCCGAAAAGAGATAACGCAGTAAATATCCGTAATGTACTTGTACGTGCGGGGATGGAAGTATCTGCGGTTTGTCTGACCGGTGCAAAAGTTCTGCAATATGTGGATAACTGGAGCGATGGAATCGTGGTATGTGGATATCGTCTTCAGGATATGCAATATACGGAACTAAGGGAAGCACTGCCGTTTTCATTTGATATGCTTCTGGTCGCACCCCCATCAAAATGGATGGATGAACTGCCGGAGGGGGTTGTGGGACTGCCACTGCCGATCAAGGTCTACGATCTTGTCAGTACAGTGGAAATGCTTCAGCAGTCACAGGAAAGAGAAAGAAAGAAGCGGAAAGAAAGAAGCCGGAAAAGAAATGATGCAGAAAAGAAGCTGGTTGACCAGGCGAAAGCATTACTGATGGAACGAAATAATATGTCTGAGGATGAAGCACACCGGTACTTGCAGAAAAGCAGTATGGACAGTGGAACCAATCTGACGGAGACTGCACAGATGATCCTGACGATCCTGAATGAGTAGGATACGTCTTAAACTGAAAAGATACTTAAAAGGCTGCAACAGGCAGCGGAATGGAGAAAAAGATGAAATTTACAAAAATGCAGGGACTGGGAAATGATTATGTATATGTAAATTGCTTTAAAGAAAAGATAGAAGATCCATCAGCACTGGCGGTCAGGATCAGTGACCGCCATTTCGGGGTCGGATCGGATGGTCTGATCCTGATCAACCCATCGAAAGTGGCAGATTGTGAGATGGAAATGTATAATGCGGATGGTTCACGCGGAGAGATGTGTGGAAATGGAATCCGTTGTGTTGGAAAATATATGTATGATTATGGGCTGACAGATAAGGAGGCAATTTCCGTAGAGACGCTTGCCGGGATTAAATATCTACAGTTTTTCATAGAAAATGGGAAGGTCGTAAAAGTAAAGGTTGATATGGGAAGTCCGATTCTCACACCGGCAGAGATCCCTGTGGTAGCGGAAGGAGAACGTGCAGTAGATGAGCCGATCGTTGTGGACGGGACAGAGTACCGGATGACCTGCATTTCCATGGGAAATCCGCATGCGATCGTGTATGTGGATGATGTGAAGAATCTTCCGATTGAAAAAATTGCTCCATCATTTGAAAAGCATGAAAGATTTCCAAACCGTGTGAATACAGAGTTTGTAAAAGTACTTGATCGCAATACTGTAGAGATGCGGGTGTGGGAACGCGGATCAGGAGAGACACTGGCATGCGGA
>OGRG01000879.1_pt1 | contig 24322 bp, 14 predicted proteins | sample 1553501 | NCBI WGS metagenome assembly OGRG01 (sample SAMEA2580018, study PRJEB22360) | human gut metagenome | biome: human gut; feature: human-associated habitat; material: faeces | place: Denmark | collected 2008/2010 | reverse complement strand
CTTCATAAGATACCATAACCTCCGGCCAGTGTACCATCGGTGCCATCACAAAATGCAGTTTGTGTGTTCCAAGCTCTAATGTATCGCCCTCTTTTACCACAAGGCAGCGCTCTTCTAAATGTGCGATATCAAAAAACTGTGGCAGCATCGCTTTTGCCTTTGCGCTCAGTACAAGCTGTGCCTGTGGGAATTTGTCTGCCGCACGTTTGATATTTGCCGCATGATCCGGCTCTAAATGGGAAATGACAAGATAATCTACCGTTCTTCCATTTAACACATTCTCAAGATTTGCGAACCACTCATCTGTTTTCCGCTCATCGATGGTATCCATAACCGCTACTTTTTCATCCAGGATCACATAGGAATTATAAGAAACTCCGTTCGGGATCTGATACTGGCTCTCGAATAAATCTAAAGTGGTGTCGTCTGCTCCAATATACTTTACTGCTTCTGAAATATAGGTATCTTTCATAATGGCCTCCATATGTTTTTATCATCTAATAATAGGAATTATTACTGACATCAAGATAATACTTTGTGATGAAAATGTCAATGTTTTTCCTTTTCATTATGCTTATTTTTATACTACAAAATCTTTGTTGTCCACTTCGAGCAATCCCAGACTTCATTGACAATATCCTGATAAAATTCCGGTTCATGGCAGATCAGAAGGATACTGCCGCGGTATTCCTGCAGAGCGCGTTTTAATTCGTCCTTTGCGTCAACATCCAGATGGTTGGTCGGCTCGTCTAAGAGCAGAACATTGGTCGATTTATTGATCAATTTGCAAAGTCTTACTTTTGCCTGCTCTCCACCGCTCAACACGCGGACGAGGCTTTCGATATGTTTGGTCGTAAGTCCGCATTTTGCAAGGGCAGAACGCACTTCGTACTGGCTGAAAGACGGGAATTCTTCCCAGATCTCATCGATACAGGTGTTCCTGTTCTCGCCTTTGATCTCCTGCTCAAAATATCCGATCTCTAAATTCTCGCCGAGTTCCACAGAACCGCCAAGCGATGGGATCAATCCTAAAATACTCTTTAACAGTGTCGTCTTACCGATTCCATTGGCGCCGACAAGTGCGATTTTATGTCCACGCTCCATGGAGATATTTAACGGTTTTGACAGCGGTTCGTCATATCCGATCACAAGGTCTTTCGTCTCGAAAATATAGCGTCCCGGTGTTCTTCCGAGTTTGAAATTAAATTCCGGCTTCGGACGCTCGGCAGCAAGCTCAATGACATCCATTTTGTCTAACTTCTTCTGGCGGGACATTGCCATATTTCTTGTGGCAACACGCGCTTTGTTCCGGGCGACAAAATCCTTTAACTCACTGATCTCCTGCTGCTGTTTGCGGTAAGCTGCCTCTAACTGGGACTTTTTCACCTCATAGACTTCCTGAAACTTATCGTAATCCCCGACATACCGGTCCAGACGCTGATTTTCCATATGGTAAATAATATTCACAACGTCATTCAAAAACGGAATATCGTGAGAGATTAAGATAAACGCATTCTCATACTCCTGCAGATAACGTTTCAACCACGCGATGTGCTCTGCGTCAAGATAGTTCGTCGGCTCGTCTAAAAGAAGAATGTCCGGTTTTTCCAGCAAAAGCTTTGCCAGAAGAACTTTCATACGCTGTCCGCCGCTTAAATCCGTGACATCATGGGACAGTCCGAGATCAAGCAGACCGAGCGCTCTCGCCACTTCCTCCACCTTCGCATCAATGATGTAAAAATCATGCATGGTGAGTGTATCCTGTATGACTCCGAGTTCCTCCATCATCGCATCCATCTCGTCCGGTTCTGCCTCACCAAGCCTGTCACAAATTTGGTTCATGTTTTCTTCGAGTTCAAACAACCATGCGAACGCCGATTTTAACACACTCTCGATTGTCATGCCTTTGGTCAGTGTGGAGTGCTGGTCGAGATAACCGACACGGACGTTTTTCGCCCATTCCACTTTTCCCTCGTCCGGCATAAGCTTTCCGGTCACGATATTCATAAATGTGGATTTTCCCTCGCCGTTGGCGCCGACTAATCCGATGTGTTCTCCCTTCAAAAGCCGGAAAGACACGTCATTAAAAATTGCCCTGTCACCAAATCCGTGTGTCAGGTGTTCCACGTTTAAAATACTCATACTGAATCCTTTCGTTTTTAATTACATTGTTCAATTTTTCACAATTTGCTCTACTCTGGTGGGAAGTTTCGCAGTTATTTTTTACTTGTACAACATCTTCTTCGTCTTTTTCAGGACATGGAAATATGCCGGGAATAAAAATGCATCCGCAAAGATCCATGCCACCGGGCTTGCAAAGCACGCTGCCACGTAGCCGAAAACAGGCACAAACGCAAATCCGACTAACGTTCTTGCAACCATCTCAAACACACCCGCCAAAATAGCAAATTTGCTGTAGCCCATTCCCTGGATCAGGAAGCGCACGATGTTGACAAATGCCAATGGGATATAGAATGCACTGTTGATCAGCAAAAACAGTCCTGCATTGGAAACGACTTCCGGCTCTGCCTCTCCGACAAAGAAGCCTGCCAGCGCCCCACGGAAAAAGATCATAATGACAAATGCCAGCACCGCATACGCACATCCGAGAATGGACGCCGCCTTTAAACCTCCTGAGACACGGTCCAGTTTTTTTGCCCCGACATTCTGACCGCCATAGGTTGCCATCGTAGAACCCAACGCATCAAACGGGCAGCAGAAAAACATTCCGATCTTGCTTCCGGCTGTCATTGCGGCAACCGCATGAGAGCCAAGGGAGTTGACCGCACTCTGTAAGATAACGCTTCCGATCGCCGTGATGGAATACTGCAGTCCCATCGGAACGCCCATTCCACACAATGTCATCATGTACGTTTTATTTACCTGCATTTCCTCTTTTTCCGGATGCAGTATCTCAAAATGTCTGATACTGTAAATAAGGCATCCCACACCGGAGATCAGCTGTGAGATCACCGTTGCCCATGCTGCACCTTCCACTCCGGTTCCGAGCACTACGATAAAAAACAGATCCAGTCCGATATTAATGACCGCAGCGATCACCAGAAACACAACCGGTGTCCTGCTGTCCCCCATGGAACGGATAATTCCCGAAACCAGATTGTACAGATAGGTGACCGGAATCCCCCAGAAAATGATCACAATGTAACGGTATGCACCGTCAATGATATTTTCCGGTGTGCGCATCAGCTCCAGGATCGGCATACAGAAAATGACCGTCACGATCGTCATGACCACTGCAAAAATAGCAGAGAGGTAAATGGCGTTCATCATAAAGCCACGCATGCCCTTATAGTCTCCTGCGCCGAATTTGTGTGCCAGAGGAATCGCAAATCCGTTGCACACTCCCATACAGAATCCGATGATAAGAAAGTTGACGGAGCCTGTGGAACCTACCGCTGCAAGGTCATCTACTCCGAGGAAACGTCCTACGATCAACGTATCCATCAGATTGTAAAACTGCTGAAATAAAAATCCAAACAAAAGTGGTACGGAAAATCCAAGAATCAGCTTCATTGGCGATCCGTTTGTCATATCCTTCGTCATATCTTTTTCCCTCGAAAAAATTGTGGTGATATCACATATCACCACAATAAGTATTAAAAACTTCAAAAAACGTATCCGTCTTCATCCCGGAACCTGTCTCAAGTTCCAGATTCTCCCAGAGTTCTTCGTTGATATTCGAACTCAGGGAAGAAACAAATCCATTGTATTCATCATCAAAAGCTTCCTTTTCTCTTTTGTCTACAATATTGGCTTTGTTCGCCTCTGTCAGCTCCTGATTGTATTTGTTCAGGCATTTAATGAAATAAAAGCCTCCATCCACTGTGATCTTACCGGAAACCTCATCATTTTCCATCTGAAATGCGATCTCTTCTACTGCAGCCGGGAGATCATCCCTTGAAATATTTACCTGAATGCTGCCAAGCTCATTATAATTATTGGCGAGTGTTGCAAAATCTTCTCCCTGGGCTAATCTGGATGCGATCTCATTTGCCCGGCTCTCATCCGAAACAAAAATCTGCATGATCTCCATCACCCGTGCCTCATCATCGCTGACCTCCTCATTCACCGCTTTTGTGAGTGAGTGGTACACTTTCTGTGCCAGCGCATAATGCTCATAGTACTCTTTGATGTCACTCTCCGAAACGCCCATATAGGCAGTCTCCTCCTCCGTGAGCGAGGCAAAGTACTCCTCTGCCGCCTGAGCGGTCTTTTCCTTTTCTTCTTCGGAAAGCTCCATCTCTTTTTCCTTTGCAAGCTGGTCTAAGCAGACCACCTGTGCCAGCTCCCGCATTGTGATATTTTTCACATAGTTTTCCAGGGAACTGTCTCCAAAATCATGCTGCCAGAGATCGAGTCCATAGGCTGTTCCGTAAATATTCTGGTAGTTCACCAGATATACCTTCGCCTCTTTCAGCCCGCAGGACACATTTCCAATGCGGAATACCTGACGGTTGTTCAATGTGTTTGAGACGATCACTTCCTTATTTCCTATCTTGCATCCTGTGAGCAGAAAGGAAAAGCAGAGCAGACATATCAGTGTCATTTTTTTTCTGTTTTTTTTCATGCTGTTCATTTAAGCTTCCATAGCTTTTAAAATGCTTCTCGCAACAGAGATTCCGTTTGCGGATGCCTGCTGCAGACCACGGGTTACCGATGCTCCGTCACCGATGGCACGAAGACCTTTTACGCTTGTCTCAAAGTCTTTGTTTACAACAACCTTGTTCGAGTAGAATTTTACTTCAACACCATATAATAAAGTCTCATCACTTGCAATACCCGGTGTTACCTTATCAAGTGCAAGGATCATCTCCTCGATATCCACCATAATACGATGTGGGAATACAAGGGAAAGATCTCCAGGTACTGCATCCTTTAAAGTAGGAATCAGGTTATTTCTGCAGAGACGCTCCTCTGTCGTTCTTCTTCCTCTTCTGAAATCACCGAAGGTCTGTACTAAAATTTTTCCGTCGCAGAGCATGTTGGAAAGCTGTGCAATCTGTTTTCCGTACTCGATTGGTGTTTTAAATGGCTTTGTGAAATTCTTGGATACAAGAATTGCAAAGTTGGTGTTGTTTGTCTTTAAATCTTTGGATTTATAAGCGTGTCCGTTTACAACTGCAAGTCCATTGTCATAGTACTCAGTTGCTACTTCACCGGATGGATTCGTACAGAATGTACGCACTTTATCGTCAAATGTAGGTGTGTGGTAAACTAATTTTGCTTCGTAAAGGTTATCGTTTAAGAATTCCATAACCTCATCACGCACTTCCACACGGACACCGATATCTACCGTACCAACCTGCGTCTCGATTCCATGACCGTTACAGATATGTGAGAACCAGTCTGCTCCCTCACGTCCGACTGCGGAAACGATCTCTTTTGCATAGTAAGTCTCATCTTTGTCTGTCACAAGACCTTTCACCTGATTATCCTCAATAATAATATCTTTGACCATGGTATTGAATTCCATCTCAACACCCTGCTCTAACAGATGCTCCTGCAATCTGGAATAAATCTTGTATCCTTCCTCTGTTCCAAGGTGACGGATTGGACATTCGATCAGTTTTAAGTTTGCTGTGATTGCTTTTCTACGGATCTCGCGGATTTCTTTTTCTTTATCCACACCGTAAACTTTTGTATCTGCTCCGAATTTCAAGTAAATATCATCCGATTCTTTTAATAACGCAACTGTCTCGTCATATCCTAAAATCTCCGGAAGATTTCCACCTACATCCGGAGATAACGATAATTTTCCATCGGAGAATGCTCCGGCTCCGGCAAATCCGGTCGTGATGGAACATGGCTGACAGCCTACACATACTTTTGTCTTTCTCTTCGGACACTGTCTGTTCTCGATACGGCGTCCTTTTTCAATCATTAAAATTTTCAGGTCTTTGTTGGCATGGATCAGTTCATATGCACAGAAAATACCAGAAGGACCTGCCCCAATAATAATCACATCATAATTCTTCATATAGTTTTCTCCTTGTCAAAATGCCTTTTTTACAGTCTTTTTCTGCTGCAAAAGGACGTTCTCATTCTGCCTGTTTTGCAAACTTTTTGAGTATAATAAACATTTTTTCTTTTGTCAATCCCATTCCGGAAAATTTATAAAAATTTAAGCTTCCACGATCAGATATCTGCCATCCGGGAGGGCAAATACTTCGCTTGCCTCCTCTAAATCCTTAAGTGACATTCCCTCGATATCAGCCCCCTGATCTTCGAAATAGGCTTTTACCTCTTTTAGATTCTTACAGACAACCGCCATGCAGTCCTCTAAAAATTCCTCTGCCTCTTCCATTGTCTCTGCCACCGGCTCCGGCAGAAGCTGTTCCTGATACGCCAGAAAATATTCCAGACATACTTCATCAAATTCGTTCATACGCTGTTCTCCTTTGTAATTGTGTGTATATGCAGTTTACCATAGATAGGGATCAATTCCAAGCTTTTGCAGTTCCTTATAAATACGTGCAACAGGAAGTCCGACCACATTATTGTAGTCACCTTCGATTCCCTCGATATAGATTGCACATTTCCCCTGGATTCCGTATGCTCCAGCCTTATCCATCGGCTCTCCGGTCGCCACATAGCGGTCGATCTCAAGTTCCGACAACGGTTTCATGGTAACTTCTGTTTTCTCGTAAAAGGTATGTGCGCCCGCTCGTCCATTTTTGTCCAGAAACACAAATGTAACGCCTGTATACACAGCATGTTTTCTTCCCGACAGAAGCGTGAGCATCCGTTTTGCATCCGCTTCATCCCTCGGCTTGCCAAGGATGGTATCATCACATGCAACAACGGTGTCTGCCCCGATCACCAGGATATCCTGCGGTGTCATGAGTTCCCCATGTCCGCTCTCATATGTTTTTACCATTGCTGCGACCTCTGTCGCTTTCTGCTCGGAAAGCTCCATCACAACCTCCTCCGGCACGCTTTTCGAGATAACTTCCTCTCCCTTTGCCGGGCAGATTTCAAATTCCAGTCCGATCTGTTCTAACAATTCTTTTCTTCTCGGCGAAGCCGAGGCAAGTATGATCTGTCCCATTTTTTTCTCCTGTTATAAAGTGATCAATTGCTCTAGTGAGAATGAATAAATCAAAATTTCCTTCACTTTGAGCTTTCGTGCGGCAAAAACCCGCTCCAACGCATCCGCATAAAGCTTTAACTGTGTTGCATAACGGTCAATCAGCTCCTGCGCAGTATCCACACGATCTGTCTTGTAATCCAGGACTGTGATTCCGTCATCCTCAATCCAGAAAACATCAATGATTCCCTGAATTAAAGTTAAATCTTCCTCATGCATATGATTTTCCCGCGACACATTTTCTAACACAATTTCCTGTTGTGCATTTTCAGTCTGCACCTCATTTTCTATCATCTGCGCACCTGCTCCGAAACCATAGTTTTCCAGTTCTTCTTCCGTAAATCCCATGACAAACGGTTTCTCACGATAAAGCGCTCCCATGCGCTGTGCGAGAGCCATCCGCTTTCCTGTTTCCGAGGAAACAAAATCCGCCACAATCTGCTCTTTCACAAGTGCGCGCATATCCGCAGTGATCTTCTCCTCTTTTTCCATAGCCTCCATCTGTTCCTGCACGCTTTTTTCTGAGGCAAAATCGTAGCACTCCATGACGCGGTGTACTGCGGTTCCTCTCAACGCACCACGGTTTGCTGTATTTGATTTTATTTTCTGTTCTGCTTTACTTTCTGCTTCCTGCCCTGCATCCTGTGCCTTATTTTGTGCCTCCTGTTCCACACTTCCCTGTCTCTGGATAAAAAGAGGGATCGTTGGTGTCACAGGTTCTTCCAAAAATGCCGGGACCGTCTCCTCCTGTTCTGCCTCAAACCGTTCACGCATCGCACGGTGCTTTAATTCGGATACGGAATATTTGTTTTTCCTCAAAACGTCAACCTGATATGGATAACGCTGCAAAAATCGCTGTTTTAACTGTCCAACCAGCTGTGTGTCCGCCGCTTCAATCTCTTCGATCCGCTCTGTCAGATCTTCATTTTGCTCTAACTGGTTTTCCACTTCGTCTAAGACAAGCTCTGCCGCTTCCACGATCCGGACCGGGTATTTGTCCCCATAGGAAAGCACTGCCGGAAGTATCCAGTCCAGATAACCGGAAGCCCCTTCTCTTGTAAGGTAGGAAAGCGGTCTGTCTGCTGCTTTCGAAAGATTCGCCTGCTGCCTGAAAAATTCTAGTTTTTCCGGGGCATCCTTTAATGTCCCGGTGAGAATGAGCTTTTCTTTTGCACGGGTTAAGGCAACGTATAGCACACGAAGTTCCTCTCCGAGATTTTCCAGATCGATCTGCTTTGCAATCGCCTTCTTTGCGATAGTCGGTGATTTGATACGCTTTTTTCCGTCCATGTAGTCAAGACCAATACCAAGTTCCGGGTGAAGCACCATTTTGCTCCGTGTGTCCTGTTTATTGAAATTTTTGCCCATACCGCTCACGATCACAATTGGGAACTCAAGACCTTTGCTCTTATGGATACTCATAATTCGGACAACGTCCTCGTTTTCCCCGACCATGTCTGCCTCACCGAAATCCACATCATATTTCTGCAGTTCATCAATGTAACGCACAAAGTGAAACAGTCCCTTGTAACTCGTTTTCTCGTAGGCTGCGGCTTTTTCCAAAAGCATGTTTAAATTCGCCGTTCTTCTGTTTCCTGCCGGCATTGCCGCCACATAATGACCGTATCCGGTCTCGCGCAGGATGATCTCGATCAGCTCATGGATCGGAGTGTCCGGGACGAGCTGCCGTAATTGCTTGTATTTTTTATAAAATTTGAGTAATTTCCGGTGAGCAGTTATCTCTATATGATTTTCTGTTTTCTCATCCGCGTTTCTTCCCTGCTTCCGATCTGCCTCTGAATCTGAAATTTCTTTTTGCCCGTCCTCTTCATAAAGTCCTTCTGCCAGTTCAAGCACCGCTTCATGAAAAGGCACACTGCCATCTTCAAGCCTTAACACCGCAAGCTCCTCATCGGTAAGCCCTGCCATCGGCGAGCGGAGCACTGCCGCCATCGGGATATCCTGCCTTGGGTTATCCAAAAGCCTCAGCATGGACAGTACCGTCTGCACTTCCACCGTGGAAAAATAACCGGTTGAAGAAACCGTGTGCGCCGGGATTCCATTTCCGTTCAGCACTTCCACAAGCGAATCCGCCCAGCCGGACAGGCTACGGAGCAAAATTACAATATCGGAGTAGCGTGCCGCCCGAAGTTCTCCGGTCGCCTTATCGGTGACAGGCTGCGTTTTCATCAGGTGTCTGATCTCCTCCGCCACAATTTTTGCTTCTAATGTCTTCTTATCGGAAAATTCGGTGTCCTCCAATAATTCGTCATTGCTGTCTGCGAGCAGTATCTCCGGGGTGAAGTCTGCGATACTCTGCTTCGTCTGTTCTTCAGCCGTTTCTTCCTTCCCGGCAGTTTTTTTCATCTCAATAGCTGGATAGCTTGCCCCCGGATACAGTGCAGCCTCCGCGTCATACTCCACATTTCCAAGACTCCGCGCCATAATTTTATAAAAAATATCGTTTGTGCAGGTCAAGACTTCCTCTCTGCTTCGGAAGTTTTTGTGCAGGTCGATACGCTGCGTGGTGCTCTCTTCCAGCGAATAGGAATCGTATTTTTTCATGAAAAGTTCCGGTCTTGCGAGACGGAACCGGTAAATACTCTGCTTTACATCCCCGACCATGAAAATATTATTTTCCCCACGCTCCTCTCTGGAAATAGAGCGAAGCAGTGTCTCCTGCACTTCGTTGCTGTCCTGATACTCGTCGATCATGATCTCCTCAAAGGTATCCCGGAACTCTTCCGCAGTCTTTTTCGCCTTCTCCGTCTCCTCATCCACAAGGATCTGCAATGCAAAATGTTCCACATCATGAAAATCCACCAGATTTTTCCGGCGTTTTGCAGCTGCGAACTCATCTGCAAACTGTTTTGTGAGGCGGACAACTTCTTCTAACATCGGCTCCGTGCGCTCTAACTGCTCTATCATCATCTCCGGCGAACAGAAAAAATATTGTTTACATAACTTCTTTACTACATCCTTCGCCTGCTCCCTGAGACTTTTTACCAGCTCCAATTTATCGGGATCTCCCTCAAAACCTCTGCTGCTCGCAAGTCTGTCGTATTTGATATCGGAAAGCGCCACGGACAGTTCACAGAAAGATGTTAGTTTTGACAAACTCTCATATTTTTCCAGATCGCTTCGCACCGCTTTCTCATACATATCCGGTCCGTCATCCTGCTGTGTGACCGCAAGCGCCTGCTTTAGGAGCTGTTCGCAGTCTTTTAAGACAAAGCGGATGTTTTGCGTGAGCGGAGCAAGCCATTCTGCGCGGTCTAACTCCTCCCTGTTTTCGATGCGGTAGATTCCCACAAAGGAATCAAGCCATTTTTCCGGCCACGGATAACTTCTGGAAAACTCATATAACTGGAGGATCATCTCATTTAATGCTGCATCCGTCCGCCCCGATGCATAGCCCTCCACAAAATCGGAAAATGCTTCCGAAGGCTCTTCATAGTTTTGCTCTAAAACTTTGCCAAGGACATCCTCGCGCAGCAATTTTAACTCACCCTCATCCCCGATACGGAAATTCGGTTCCAGATCGATCTCATGAAAATGATTGCGCACCACGTACAGACAGAAGCTGTCGATGGTCGTGATCTGTGCATTGTGAATCAGGGTCAGCTGTCTTAACAGATGCTCATCCCCCGGCTGTTCATCTAACGCTTTCTCGATCGCATTTCCGATCCGCTCCCGCATCTCTGCCGCAGCCGCATTGGTAAATGTCACGATCAGCAGATGGTCAATGTCGACCGGATGATTTTTGTCTGTTATGATTTTCACGATCCGCTCTACTAAAACAGCGGTCTTTCCAGAACCTGCTGCCGCAGATACCAATATATTTCGATTTCTTAAGTCAATGACCTGCTGCTGCTCTGTGGTCCATGAAACTCCCATATTTCTCACTCCTGTTATTTACTGTTCCTGCTTTTCGTTTTCCATACGCTTTAATATCTCGTCCGCGCTGTCAAATTTTTCCAGTTTATGATAGGAATAACCCGGCATCCGGGTGTCAAAACCGCAGACGGTATGGTATGGACAGTAATCACAGCCACTTTTTCCGTCCAGCGAGTATGGATGAATCGAAATATCTCCGGCAAAGATTTTTTTCCCGGTCTCTTTGATTTTCTCCTGTACATAATCAGACATCACAGAAAAATCGTAAGTACTGGCAACCTTGGAAGTTGCTTTTAAGCTTCCGTCCGTTTTTTTTCCGATTGGGATGACCGAAGAATTTCCGGCAAAATCTGAATCCATCGCCTCATAGATTTCCGGATCATCGTTCACCAGACCATTTAATTTTAACTGCTCCAAAACGCTGTTTCGTATTTCTGCCTCTGTCTCATTTCCAAGTCCGTCTACTATCGGATTTTGAATGTGATAGTAGAAAATACCCGCCGGTTCCGCTTTTTTGCCCGGATGGCGTTTTTCCTCTAATTCCAATGCCGCATTCATATAGACCACAAGCTGTAATTGCAGTCCGTGATACAGATTGACGAGTGAAAAACTCGTGTTTCCCGATTTATAATCAATAATCTTCACATAAACTTTATCCGACGTCTCGTAAGTGTCCACACGGTCAATCCTGCCGAGCAGGTTCATTTTTTCCTCATCACTCAGCTGAAAACGGATGGCGTCCAATTTATCTGCCCGCGAAAAGGACACCTCAAAATCACTCGGCACAAATTTTCCCTTCTGGATCTGGGTGGTAAGTGCCCACACCGTGCGCTTGATGGTCTGGCGCATCCGACCGGTCAGGTAACGGTTTCTCACGTTCTCAAACGCTCCGGCATTTTTGCACCCAGCAATCGCGTCATTCATGCTCTCCTCTATAAAAGTCTCCTGCACATCCTCCGGGATGTTAAACCAGGTGTACTCTGATTTTTCCACACGTCTGGAAAAATGTTCAAGCGCATCATGGTAAATATTTCCCATGTCCACGCTTGCAAACTCTAAAAGCTGACGCTCCTTTAGGCGTAAACCGTAATTCAGATAATGCGCGTAGGCACACGCCGCAAAACGCTCCAGTCTTGTGACGCTGTTCTCCAACACGGTTCCATAAAGTGCCTGCGTCACTGCGTGGCTGATTGGCTCATCGCTGTGCACTTCGTAGGCAGTTTTTAAAAGTTTTTCCGTTTCCGGCTTCCACTCGGAATCTGTGAGGTAGAATTTTGAGAGAGCATTCCATAATTTTCTTTTTTCTACCTGAGAAAAATCAGATGCCCTGTCATTATCCTGCAGTCCCTCCAGGAAAAACGCCATGCTGCTCTTCGGCGTCATGATGCAGTCCGCAGAAGTTGTCTCCTCGATTTCCTCCACCGTTTTCTCCGGGAACATTTTCAAGAGCGTTCCAACAAAATACGACCTTCTAAGTGCTTTTCCGTCCGCATTCACTTTTGAAAAAGTCACATATAAAAAATCAGATGGCTTCGTCACATTCAGATATAGATAAAAGCGCTGGATGAACACTTTTTCACGCGCACCCGGTGCAAGTTCCAGATGACATGCCACCATTTTCTCACGTTCAAACTGCGAGATGATACCTCCGGCATTGCCCGCTTTCGGCACAACACCGTCATTGACACCGATGAAAAATAAGATTTTGATATGGTTCAATCTGGTTCGCTCGATGTCACCGATCGTCACTTTATCATTTCCCGGCGGGATCACGCCGACTCTTGCAGCCTCAAATCCGGCGTCTAAAATATCCGCATACTCTTTGACCGGAAGCACTTCGTCTCCCAGGAAGTCCACAACCTTATCAAACAGATCCATGACAATTTTGTAAATCTGGGCGTACTCTTTCGCCTTGACCTGATTGCCCTGCCGTTCAAATTCCAGTTCTTTTTGTTTTAATTTTTGTTCTATTTCTAATTTTTCAATTAATTCATACAACACAGTGGTCTCGTCACGCACAGTCTTTCCCTGTGTGAACGCTTCCGATAACGGTGCAAAGAAGCCATAAATCTTTTCCCGCACCTCATTCATTTCTGTGAGGTTCTCTTTTTCGGTATCATCGAACACAAACGTCCACTGTTTTTCCCATTTTTTTCTGCCGCGTATCCCTTTGGCAAGCACATAGTTTTCCAGCAGATCGATCTGCTGCTCTGTGATATCGGTCAGACCGCAGCGCAGAAAACGGAACACGCTCTCATAAGAGAAATCAAGTTCCACCACCTCAAGCACCGCACGGATAAACTCGATAAAAGGATGAAACAGAATGGTTCTCGTCTGGTCGAGAAAGTACGGAATATCATACGCTGCAAAAATCTCATCCACATAGTTGTCGTAAAGACTGACGTCCCCGGTCACCACTGCGATATCCTTATAACAGTACTGTTTCTCACGCACAAATTTCGTGATCTCACGCGCCACAAAGTGAAGCTCTTCCCTCGGATTTTTAAGGCTCACGATCCGCAGTTCATCCTCCTTCTGCCGCCATTTATGATAATACGGTCGAAACAGATTCTGCTCCATGAAGTACAGGGATGGAGCATTTTTATATCTGTGATTTTTTCCATCGGATAACACAACAGGCTCCTCCACCGTGACATGAAGTTCCTCTGCCATTTTCATCAGCACCGAAACCGTCTTTTTACTCATGGAAAAAAGTTCCTGCTCGCCCCTGCAATGGTAAAAATCCTCGCTTGCATCCATCGTCACGGAGACAATGATACGCTCTGATAACACTAAAAGTTTTCTAAGAAGCTGATTCTGTATCGGTGTAAAACCGGTAAATTCGTCAAACACAATCACGCTGTCTTTTATAATATTCGAATCCTCTGCGGCATCGCACAATAGCGATAACACTTCCTCAGAGGTGATATACTGCCCTTGCAGATATTCAGAAAAACTGTGATACATGACCGAGATATCCTGCATTTTCAGGCGCAATGTCTCCCCGACATCCTCCGTCTCCAAAAATGTATCCAATTTTTCTGGTGACACGTTATACTGCGTCAGCTCGGAAATGAGGGATTTCACCTCACTGATGTACCCCATCCGGTTTAAGTTACCGCCCAGCACACTTAAGTTTTTCTTCTGCTCCCCTGCAAGCTTGCGGAGCACCAGATTCTTTCCGGTCTCCTCCAACACGCGCAGGTTCTGTTTCCCAAGCTCGTCAAACACACGATATGCAAGGCGTGCAAAACTTAACACATCCACGTTCATGATAGCATGTGACTTTTCAAGCCGCACAAGTTCGCGCTGTGTCTGCATGGTGAACTGCTCCGGCACAAGCACCAGATAATTTTTCTCCGGATGCTCTGCCGCTTCTTTTAGTATGTTCCTATATAAATAGGATGATTTTCCACTTCCTGAATTTCCGAAAATAAATTGCAGCGACATGTTTTTCCCTTACTTTTTTCAAATTCTAATTTTCGTTTTCTGTTCCTTTTCATAGTACATCATTCTATCTTTTTTGACTAGAATAAAGTTCCCGGCTTATGATGTTTTCCATCAGAAAATTTCTCCAAAAGAATGGAACAAAAAAGCTGCCATACAATCCGGGAATTTCTCCTTTCAGTACGACAGCCGTAATCACTGATCTCTATTTCTGTGCTTTTGTCTTTTTCTTCCGGTAACCATTGATGTCATATTTTCTTTCATACTCATCAAAGTATGCCATGTAAGTGTCATTCTTTAACTCGCGGACACTCTTTAAATACTCATGGGTATCAAAGTCTGCCGCCTCAAGCTCGATCATGGCAACTGCGATGTTCGAGCAGTGTGCTGCGATTCGTTCCAGGTTCGTCAGCAGATCATTAAACGCAAATCCCTGCTTCATCTCGCATTTTCCGGTGCGGAGTCTTGCGATATGACGCAGTTTCAGTTCATCGCAGAGGATACCGATCAGTTCGCGGAGTGGTTCTACTTTTGCCGCCATCTCAAGGTCGTCCGCACAGAATGCATCCACCGCAAGACTGACACACTCTTTTACTGCATTCTCAAGCACATCCAGCTCATACTGTGCCTCGTCCGAAAATGCAATTTTCTTCTCGTTCAGCTCCGCCGCAACCTCTGAGATATTCACCGCATGGTCGCCCAGACGTTCGAAATCACTCACTGTATGCAAAAACTTGGATACCTGCTTCGCCTGGCTTCCATTCATCTCATGCGTGGACATCTGCATCAGATAGGTTCCCAGCTTATCCTCATATTTATCGATCAGTGTTTCCTTCTCCTGTACCTTATTAAACTTTTCTGTCGAATACACAAGGAACAGGCTTAACGCGCGTAAAATATTCTTTCTTGCCTTCTTTGCCATGCCGTTCATCGCAAGATGGCTCTGTGTGATCGCAAGATCCGGGTAAGCAAGGAAACGCTCCTCGAGCAGATCGAAGTCTGCCTGATCCTCCTCGTCCTCCGGCGAATCTTTTACAACAAGATAAACAATTTTTTCAATCCATTTGATAAATGGAAGAAGTACTAAAATCGTTGCCGCACGGAAAACCGTGTTTAACAGTGCGATCAGTACCGGGCTCATGGTGGCATTCATAAATGGAAAATGCACCACTGCATTGACAGAATAGAATACAATTGACCAGAACAGCATGCCGAACAGATCGTTAAACAGATAGATCAGGGCTGTTCTCTTACCATTTTTGTTCGTTCCGATCGAGGAGAGCAGAACCGGACAGGCTGCGCCGACACCAATACCCATGGTAATAGGAAGCGCCGCTGCAAAAGTGATCGTTCCACTCATGGACAACGCCTGAAGGATACCGACTGAGGCAGATGCACTCTGCAATACCGCTGTAAATAAAATACCTGCCAGTATACCTGCCGCCGGATTCTTAAACATTGTCAATACATTCACAAAATGCTCGTTATCTTTTAATGGTGCAACTGCCCCACTCATGGTCTGCATCCCCACCATCAGGATGGAGAACCCAAGCATAATGTCACCGACATTTTTAAAGCCGGATTTTTTTACAAACATTTTAAAGATAATACCAATGATAGCCACGATCGCTGAGATAGTCGCCGTGGACAGCAGCTGTGCAATCCCGTTCGAACCGTCAATGTACGACAGACACAAAATCCAACCTGTCACACTCGTTCCGATGTTGGCTCCCATGATGATACCGATTGCCTGCGCAACCTTCATCATTCCGGAATTTACGAAGCCGACAACCATAACAGTCGTTGCGGAGGAGGACTGGATGATTGCTGTCACAGCAGTTCCAAGCAGCACTCCTTTCAACGGTGTGTTCGTCAGCTTATAAAGAACCAGCTCCAGCTTATTACCCGCTACTTTCTTCAGTCCGTCCCCCATCAGGGACATACCAAAAAGGAACAGTGCCACTCCGCTGAGCAGCGATAAAATAATAGTAAATGTTGTCATTTGTACTCCTAACCACGTTATACATCCTAACGTATCCCTGTCTGCAATTTTATTTACAAACTTTTTACATGATTTTTACATTTAACCGACATTTCTTATTATACTGTACCTCATGGCAAAATCACAATCATTTTATTTCTATTTTAAAATTTTTTACATTTCGCCTAGGAAAATACCGTTTTCAGACAAAATTATTATCACTTTTTTATCTATTCTCATTTAGTGAGAGCAGATTCAGCCTTTTTTGTCTGCACCTCTCCGCTCAATCCCTGTTTTCTTATAGTATTCTGCCTTATCCTCATACATGCGCTTCTCAGCTTCCTGCAGAAGTTCATCCAGATGTGTGTCCGCCCTGTCCTGCCAGATCACTCCCACTGCGATATTTACGTCCTTCTCAGCTGTCAGACACTCTAACTGCCTTATGCGTTCCGCCAACGTGTCCTGATCGATCTGCGCGCACAATACAAGCAGCTCATCTCCCCCGATACGGAATACGCCGTAATCGCCAAACACTTGCTCCAGACATGCACCGGCTCTAAGGATCAGGTCATCCCCTGCCTTATGTCCCAGTGTGTCATTCACACCCTTTAAACCAGTAACGTCACAATAAACTACGCCAACGCTCTGCTCCGGATCGATCTGTCTCACATACTTTTCCATCGCAAAGCGGTTTCCAAGCTGAGTCAGCGCATCCTTATAGCTTAGATCTTCCAGACGCCTCATCAGATTCCTGCGTCTGATGCAGGACTTGAGAAAAGAACCCATGATCTGAAGCATATCCGACGTATATTCCAATGAAAATGCCGGCGGATTGTCAACTCCGTAAAAAGCAATGACTTTTTCCGCATCATAAATTGGCATGGCAACAATGGAATGGATCTTCTGCCGCTTCAGATTTTCATATTGAAACGGATCGCTCAGGCGCATCTCCTCAATATCCGGTATCTGGACATATTTTCCCTCCTCAAAAATGTGATACCAGTTCTCACAGATCTCCGGCGGAAGATTCTGGAGATTGTCGATCTCCGGTGGCACTCCCGGCGCCGTCCATTCATATGTATTATCATCCCTGCCATCTCTGTTCTTCTCAAAAATATATGTTCTCTCTCCGTTCAGCACTTTTCCGAGATATTCCAGAATAATACGGATCGTCTCGTCCGGCGACTCGACAGAAAGCGCATCCTTCAATGCCTCGTTGACAAAGGACTCCATATCCCTGTACTTCTGGATCATCTTGTCCTGTGAACGCTCCTCGCTGATATCTATACTGATCTCGATCCGGTACTTTTTATTTGTGACAGGATCTTCCACCAGGGTATCTTTCAACATCATGTATTTATCGATCACCGGATTATAATAACGCCACTCGACAAACTTTCCGGCACAAAGCCTGTCATTATTGCACATACCACAGGGAACAGAAGATTTCTGCAGCACCTCGTAGCACTTCATCCCTTTCACATCATCTATGGACTGTAATCCATACACCTCTAACAATTTGCGGTTCATATAAACAAGCTCATCTGTCTCTATGTCTGTTGCGTACACGTACTCATCCAGATTATCTAAAAACTTCCAGATAACTTCTATTTCGTTCATTCTTTATACTCCGTTTCATGCAGATATGAAATTTCTATAAAAATCTGTATAGTAAAATAGCACCTCCTGAGAGGTACTATCTCACCATACGCCATTATTATGCGGATTGCAAACAAACTCTTCCATAAACTTCTTTTTTTCACAGGGTTTTCCAAAAAAATACCCCTGAAGATAATCCGCCTGCAGTTCTTTCATCTTAAGATGCCAGTCTTCTTTTTCAATTCCTTCCACACAGATGCGGATGCCGATGCTGTGAACCATCTCAATGATCTTTTTAAACAGCTCGTAATCCCGTTCGCAGCTCATTGCCTTTGCTGTGAAATCCTTATCCATTTTCACATAGCCCGGATTCATGTCACTGATGCAGTGGAGATTGGAATATCCGGTTCCAAAATCATCGATCACGAACTGAATCCCATTTTCCTCAAGCACTTTCCTGAATTTACAAAAGACCGGTGTCATATCCATGAAGCCGCTTTCAGTCATTTCTATGCAGATGCGATCCGGCATCAGTCCATTGTCCCTGACCGCAGTGAGTATCTTGTCTGCAATCTTTCCATGCTCGATCTGATAACAGGAAATATTCACGTTCACACTGAATTCCGGTATATATTGCTGTATCTCACGGCACATTTTTGCTGCCTCATTTAACACAAACCTTCCCGCCGGAATGATCAGTCCTGTCTTTTCCAGAAGCGGTATAAACTCGACCGGAGACAGCCACTCCTTACCTTCCTCTGTCACCATGGTATACCGCATGAGTGCTTCTGCACCGATCACACGCCCAGAAACACAATCCACGATCGGCTGATAATATACTTCAAAGCCTTCACACCCGTTAGCGATGGAATTTCTCAGTGCACTTATGATTCTTCCATTCCGCTGGAATTTCTCGTAATCCTCCTGCCTGTAAAAATAGATGTTATTTTTTCCCATCCGTTTTGCCTTTTTCAGGGAAAATTCAAACTTTTTGCGGCATTCCTCGTAGCCTTCTGCCACAGTCGAGGCATCGATCACTCCTGCAGAAGCTGAAAATACAACTTCATATTTTTCAGAGATGATGAATTCGTCTATTTTCTCACCGATCTTTTTTTTGAGCTGTATGGCATCATCCATGGAAGTACTGTCAAGATCCACGATCACATACTGATCTGCGACCAGATGATAGAGTCGCTGATTTCCGGACAGGCACTCTTTCATACAGTCTGCAACACTTTTTAACACATAATCGCCATAATTGCTGCCATGTGTTTCATTCACCGTTGCAAAATCATCAATTCCAATATGCATAAGAAATCCGGTCGTCACAGGTTTCTTCTGTGACCGCAGATAAGCACAAAATTCCATTCCGCCTAAAAGCCCGGTCACATTATCAGCCCGCCGCTGGTTTCCGGTCTCATTCAGACATCCCACCAGATACCCCGGCTTCCCATCTTCATCATCAATCACTACTCCGCGGCAGTTGACCCATACCGGAAGCCCGTTTTTGTCGAGCCACCGGTAATGGATATCATGCACCTTTTCCTTTCCATCCATCACAGCCTGCATATGCTTTGCAAACATAGTGCGGTCTTCTTCGTAGACAACGGACATGATCTCCTGCTTTACATTCCTCACATGTGTCTCAGAAATCATAAACCGATCCAGGGCAGACTGGGAAATTTCCATCTTATTATTCTGGAGATCGATTACGTACAGGTAATCATCCATGCATTCCGCTATGATCTCCAATAAGATCTCTGCTGTCAGATCTCCTAATATTCCATATACATCCTTATTCATAACCAGAGAACCTTTCCTCTTTCTTTTGCGCTTATACTCCTGCGCATCCAATTGAATTTATCTGGTCTGATATTATTTTTCCGTCTTTGCAACTTTAAATCTGCGGATCATTGTACGTAAATTGTCTGCTTCGCTGCTCATCTCTTCACTTGCAGCCGCACATTCCTCTGAAGTAGCTGAATTCGTCTGTACCACATCATTGATCTGCTCGATTCCTTCATTGATCTGATGGATCTCTGCTGTCTGTGTCTCTAAGGTGTCTGCGATATTTGTCACTTCACTTGTGATCGTTTTTGAATTCTCTGCCACTTCCTCTAACTGTGCTGCTGTTTCCTTTGCAACTATCATACCTTTTTCAACAGCATTCACAGAGCGCTCGATCAGTGCCGCTGATTCCTTTGCCGCTTCTGCACTCTGATCTGCCAGGACATTTACCTGATTTGCAACTACTGCGAAACCTTTTCCTGCCTCACCGGCTCTTGCTGCCTCAATAGATGCATTTAAGGACAACAGATTTGTCTGTGATGCAATACTCTCAATTTCTTCGATAACCTGTCCGATTTCCTTGGATGTCACGGAAATACGCTCCATTGCCTCTGTCAGTTCTGTCATCTTCTGCTGGCTTACCGCTGCTGTTGTTCCAACGTCTTTCGCTTTATCATGTACAATATCAATCGACTTACTTGTTCCAAGAATCTGTTCTGTGATTTCTGAAACGCTCTGTGCTAAAGAATCAACGGCCACTGCCTGATCCGTTGCATTTTTGGCAAGATCCTGTGCGCTGACTGCAAGCTGGTCGGATCCCTGTGCCACCTGATTCGAAGATTCACGGATTGATTTTAAAGCATCACTAACATGTTCTGTTGTTGCAATCAGTTTTGCATGCACCGTATCAAATTCTCCCACATAAGCATCCCTGCATCCGGATTTTACCGTATAATCACCTTTTGCAAATGCATCCAGAATATGATTAAGATCTCCTATAATCCGTTGCAGCGTAGTTGCTGTTTTGCGAAAATCTTCTGCAAGTTCTCCGATCTCATCCTCCGACTGATAAGCAATTTCAATATCAAGTTCTCCACCAGAGATTTTTTCTGCCACACTGCTTAGTTCCCTGACCGGTTCTACAATATAGTGTATCAGCATCTTAGCCCGTTTCAATGTTGCCAGAATACTGCAGACTGTTATAATCGCAAGCACAACAATACCTCCGGCAAGCACAAAATACTCTGTTGCAGACGGAACAATTTTTACTGCAAACATTAAAAATACTGCAAACGCCACGCTGACCACATATAAAACTATGATCATTTCAAAGCTTCCGTTTACCTTTTCTTTAATACTCTTATTTTTAAATTCCATTTCTTTATCCATCTTTTGCCTCCATAGCTAAAAAGCTGTCATCTTCCGTGATTCTTCAGTTGCGGGACAATCATGCTAAACAGCTTTTAGGAAAGCTGTGCCTCAAGTGCTGTTTTTGCCTCTGCGATCGCCTCCAAAATACCAGCCGGATTTTTGCCTCCCGCCTGTGCCATATTTGGACGTCCGCCGCCACCACCGCCGACTTTGCCGGCAATGCTCTTGATCAGGTTTCCTGCATGCGCTCCCTGTTTCATTGCTGCATCAGTTGCCATAACGATCAGATTTACTTTTCCTTCACAGGAAGAAGCAAGTACGATCACACCTTCACCAAGCTGTTCTTTTAACTGGTCTCCAAGATCACGCAGACCGTTCATATCTACACCGTCTACGGCAGAAGCAAGTAATTTCACACCTTTTACTTCCACAATCTGATCCATGACATCTCCAAGCGCCTCTTTTGCTGCTTTGCTCTTTAAGGACTCGTTTTCGCTGGTCAGTGCTTTGATCTCTGCCTGCATATGCTCGATTTTCTCTGTTAATGTCGCCGGTGTTGCCTTTGCCGCTTTCGCTGCCTCTAAAAGTTCTTTCTCTAAATTGCGATAGTAAGCAAATACGTTGTCTCCGGTCAGTGCCTCGATTCTGCGGACGCCTGCTGCAACACCATTTTCAGAGATGATTTTGAATGCTGCTATTTCGGATGTATTCTTTACATGAGTACCACCACAGAATTCTTTGGAAAAATCTCCCATGGATACCACACGGACAGTCTCTCCGTATTTTTCGCCAAATAACGCCATGGCTCCTGTCTTTTTCGCCTCATCTACAGTCATCACATCTGTGCGTACCGGAATTGCCTCTGCGATCTTATCATTGACGATCTTCTCTACTTTTTCAAGTTCCTCCGGTGTCATGGCTGCAAAATGACTGAAATCGAAACGGGTACGCTCGCCATCCTGATAGGAACCTGCCTGCTCTACGTGGGTTCCTAATACTTCACGCAATGCTTTCTGCAGTAAATGTGTTGCGGAATGGTTCTTACAGGTCTTTGCACGGAGTGCTGCATCTACCGAAAGATCTGCCTCATCTCCTGTTTTCATCATACCGGAGATCATCTTTCCGACATGTCCTACTTTTCCGCCGAGTAATTTGATCGTATCCTCTACCTGGAATTCTCCGGTTGCAGTGCGGATGATACCCTTATCTCCCTGCTGTCCACCCATGGTAGCATAGAATGGAGTCTGTTCTACGATCACGGTTCCAACCTCTCCATCGGATAATGCCTCAACGATCTCCGTCTCTGTGGTAAGTACGGTAATTTTTGACTTGCAGTTTAAGGAATCATAGCCTACAAACTCTGTGGTAACAGAAGGATCGACAGACTCATATACTGTCTCATCAGCGCCCATGTAGTTTGTCACTTTGCGGGCTTTTCTCGCTGTGGTACGCTGTACTTCCATCGCCTTTTTGAATCCCTCTTCATCGACAGAAAATCCTTTTTCTTCGAGGATCTCCTGTGTCAGATCCATCGGGAATCCATAAGTATCATAAAGTTTAAATGCATTCTCACCGGAAAGAACCTTTACGCCGTCTGCTTCCATCTGTTTTTCCATATCAGAAAGGATGGAAAGTCCCTGATCGATTGTTTTTCCAAATTTTTCTTCTTCCTGGGATAATACTTTAAAGATAAAATCTTTTTTCTCTTCAAGTTCCGGATAACCATCCTTGCTCTCATTGATTACGGTAGCAGCCAGTTTCGCCATGAAGATACCGTCAATACCGAGCATTCTTCCGTGTCTTGCCGCGCGGCGGATGATACGGCGGAGTACATAGCCGCGTCCCTCATTTGAAGGCATGATACCATCTGAGATCATAAACGTTGCAGAACGGATATGATCGGTAATCAGACGGATGGACACATCATCTAATGCATCTACCTGATACTTTTTGCCGGACATCTCACATACCTTGTCGCGGATTGCTTTCATGGTATCAATATCGAATACAGAATCTACATCCTGCATAACAACAGCTAAACGCTCCAATCCCATACCGGTATCAATATTTTTCTGTGCAAGTTCTGTGTAACCGCCCTTACCGTCACCCTCAAACTGGGTGAATACGTTGTTCCATACTTCCATGAAACGATCGCAGTCGCACCCTACTTTACAGTCCGGTTTGCCACAGCCGTATTTTTCTCCACGATCATAATAGATCTCAGAACAAGGACCGCAAGGACCAGCGCCATGCTCCCAGAAGTTATCACATTCTCCGGTTTCCGGATCACGGTAAAATCTGGTGATCTTCTCTGCCGGAACACCCACTTCTTTGTTCCAGATTTCGAATGCCTCATCATCTTCCCCGTAAATAGACGGATAAAGTCTGTCCTCCTCAAGCCCAAGAACCTGGGTTAAAAACTCCCATGACCAGTGTATCGCTTCATGTTTAAAGTAATCACCAAATGAGAAATTGCCAAGCATCTCAAAAAATGTCAGGTGACGTGCTGTCTTACCGACATTCTCAATATCGCCGGTACGGATACACTTCTGACATGTGGTTACCCTTCTTCTCGGCGGTATTTCCTGACCTGTGAAATATGGCTTAAGCGGTGCCATACCTGCATTGATCAATAGTAAACTGTTATCATTGTGTGGTACCAATGAAAAACTCTTCATCGCAAGATGTCCCTTGCTTTCAAAAAACTCAAGATACATTCTGCGCAATTCATTTTCTCCGTAAAACTTCTTCACGACAAGTTCCTCCAACATTGTATAAATTATTTCATGCCCTGTCTTTTTGCAGGGTCACGACGGCATTATTCTTTTCCGGCATTTCCGGAAGCTGCAGTGTCTTTTTTCGCTTTGCTTTTCTCTGCCCATTTTCTGCCGGCAAATACTCCAGCAACTGCAACAGCTGCAAGAATTACCATGATTAACACATAATGTACAAACCATCCAAATACTGCCATAGATACCCCTGCCTTTCTATCTTCTATAACTTATTCAGTATAACGCACTTTTTTCCTATGCGTCAAGCGTTAACATGTTACTATTCACTCGTACCTCGTTCCAGCAACGGATTTTGCCGATGCTTCGCATTCCAAATCGGCAAAATCTGCTGCCACCACT
>OGRG01000867.1_pt1 | contig 24440 bp, 22 predicted proteins | sample 1553501 | NCBI WGS metagenome assembly OGRG01 (sample SAMEA2580018, study PRJEB22360) | human gut metagenome | biome: human gut; feature: human-associated habitat; material: faeces | place: Denmark | collected 2008/2010 | reverse complement strand
CGAAGTTTCCGGTCGGAACGGTTACATTGATCTTCTCACCGTTCTCGATCTCGCCGTTTTCAAGCAGTTTTGCATACGCATATACATAGTATACAACCTGTGGTACGAGACGACCGATGTTGATGGAGTTTGCGGAAGAGAGCTGATAGCCTCTGCCTGCTAATTCTTTGGCAAATTCTTTGTCACCGAAGATTTTCTTGACACCGCTCTGTGCATCATCAAAGTTTCCGGAAATACCGACAACGCTTGTGTTCGCGCCCTTCTGGGTCAGCATCTGCAGCTCCTGCACACGGCTGACGCCGTCCTTCGGATAAAATACGATAATTTTAGTTCCCGGTACATCAGCAAAACCTGCCATGGCAGCCTTTCCTGTATCACCTGATGTTGCTGTTAAGATAACAATTTCATTTTTTACATTGTTCTTCTTAGCTGAAGTTGTAAGTAAATGTGGCAAAATTGATAATGCCATATCCTTAAACGCAATGGTCGCACCATGATACAGCTCAAGGAAATAAGCTCCGTCTGCTTCATGAAGCGGTGCAATCTCTTTTGTATCAAATTTTTCATCATAGGCATTGTTGATGCAGTTCTTTAATTCTTCTTCTGTAAAATCAGTAAGGAAACATTTCATTACTTCATATGCTGTCTCCTGATAGCTCATCTTTGCCAGCTCATCCATTGGGACATCCAGCTTCGGAATCTCTGTCGGCACAAATAAGCCGCCATCCTCAGAAAGCCCCTTTAAAATAGCCATAGAAGCTGTTACGGTTTCTTCTTTTCCTCTTGTGCTTTTGTATAATACCTGCATGATATTTCCTGCCTTTCCAAAGTTATTCGTAACTGTTCAGTATATTGGCAGTAATAATAAACCACTGAACAGTTACAGTTATTCATTTCGCCAATTGAGCACATTATAGCATATACTTTAGCAAAATACTATCCTAAATTATTTCTCTTTTTTCTGTCTTTTTATGATTGATTACTATAAATCAAAAATATGGACATATTCTTTTGTTCCCGAAGAATATGTCCATATTTTGAGCAGTATTACCGCAATCCTGTTAAATAAGTTATATAAAGAGTATCGTTTATTACGATCCTGTGGAACTTTCTGCTGAATCCGGATAGGTATAAAATTCATGTACGCCGTATTTAAACAGCCTTTTCAGATCTTTCTCAAACCAGGAGACATTCTGGCTTTCAGCTTCAGACTTCTGGATAAAAAACAGTGCTCCTTCTGAATAATCCACACCTTCAAGAGCTTGTCTGACGGCTTCTCTTGTCTCATCTGTAACAGTTACTTCATTGATACGTCCGTCATAAGTCGGTGAAAACTGCGGAACACCATTGGTATTCTGCCATACCACTTCTGTGACTGTATCGGGAAATTCCTTATTCTTTATACGGTTCATGATCACATTGGCAACCAGAATGCGTCCCTTGACATCCTCAGTACCTGCTTCAGCTTCTACAATATGAAGCAATGTATCATAGTCCTCATCCGACATCATCCGGGCACTCTCTGCAAGAGCCGCTGTCCTTGCATCTAACTCATTGATGCTGCTCTCCATAGAAGAGCTGACATCGAATTCTGCCATATTATCTTCAATAACTTTAATTCTCTGACCGACCATTACCTGTTCACAGGAAGTTCCGATACGTGTGACTGATTTTTTGGGAGAAGCTGTATCATTCATTCCGGATACTACTCCTGCAATTCCTGTTGGCAGTACATCTGTTTCGTCAGTATCAGAGGAAAAAGTTTTCTCCCTATTTTCAGAAGCTGCATATACTTTGTTTTTTCCATTAAAATCTGCTATTCTGCCGCCTGCTGCAAACGCAATCGCCGTACAGGTACACACTGTAACCAGTATCAGACTCCGCGCCGGATTGCCGGACTGTTTTGACTCTTTTTTCTGAACTTTCATACTTATCATTCCTTGAGTTTTTTTAATTACAGGTTTTTATGGTTGTAACATTTCTGTAACTTATAAGAAAATTATATTTAATATAATTGATTTTGTCAAGCTTTTTTCATATTTTTGTAACATTTTAGCTTGCAAAAAAGAAAAAAAGGAAGGCTCCATCAATGAAATCTCCCTTTAATATATGCTTCATTTTTCTCAATTATTACATTTATTTTTTTCGCCGCAGATCAGGAACATAGGGGTTGGATTATAAAACTCATCTTTCTTTGTATAAATTCTGCTGCTGATACCCAGATCAATGGAGAATCTGTTGATACCCAGTTTTCCCAGTGTCTCCAGATCCCAGGCAGGGCGTACATAGGAACTGATAGGAAGCTGACGTTTAATTTCCTCGCATTCCTGCATCATGGCATCGCCTACTGTAAAATGAGCATGATTGGCAGGCAGATCAGCAGTATCTGAGAAATCATCTGCACCATAATTGGCATCTGCGTTGATCAGGATTCCTCCCGTTTTCAGCACACGAATCCATTCTTTATATGCTCTTGCTGCATCCGGAAGTGTCCAGGTAAGATTTCTGGACACGATCACATCAAAGGTACCATCAGGAAAATCCGGATTTTCCGCATCCATTACTTCAAACGTACAGGAGGCGTTCTCTTCTTTTGCCAGTTCCCTGGAATGAATGATCATATCCGGTGTCAGATCGATTCCTGTAACTTCATGTCCCAGTTTTGCTAAAAGAATGGAAAAGAAGCCTGCACCGCATCCCACATCCAGAATCCTTAATTTTCCATCAGGAAGAAAAGTCCCGATCTCTTTCAGCCATTTATCAGCCATATCACTGTGAAGCTCAGCTCTTCTCTGTTCCATAAAACTGTCGCTTCTTTTCGCCCAGTAATTTGTGATCTTTTCCTTGCGTTCATCCTTTCTTCTGCTGAAACTGCCATATGCGATCATCGGACCATCCTTAATAACCTGAAGACTTCCCGTCTGATATAGAACCACTCCATTTAAATCGGATAAACTTGTCTCCAGAATATTTCTCTCATAATCCTTAACACAGCCAAGATACTCTCCAACCTTAATGATATCTCCCGGTTTTTTGGCAGGATACCACAGCCCGGATACACTGGCAGACTGATAACGCACATCTTCAATTTCCATGGGATAATAATTACTGTAACTTCTCATGCCATCGTAAACACCCAGCGCACACAGAATATTACGCACATCTTTTCTTGTAGAATGAACCTCCTCCGGACTCCAGCCTCCCATCTGGCCACGTTCGATCAGAACACTGGGAATGCCACATGCGGCAGCATAATTGTAAGAACCACCGGATGCCACATTAGACTTTACCATATAGGGAACATCTGCCTGCTCTGCCATCTTCCTTGACATCTGAACCACATCTTCATCTGCACATCCGGCATAGTAAATATAAGGCGTAAGCTGCTCATAATCATCCCCGCTGTGAAGATCAATATAATAATCTGCTGCACTGTGAAGCTTCTGAACCACCTCATACGCCAGACGGTCCATCCTGGTTCCCTGCGGATTCCCCGGAAATACACGATTCAGATTCTTCTCATCCTCCGGGCAGACACTGCCGCTCCTCTCCTCAAATTCCTTCCTGCACACAGTCTTAACCAAGATTACTCTTCCATGGATCTTCTCAGGCTTCAGTTTATCTGCAAGCTCAACAGCAGCCTGGATTCCCACATATTCTCCTCCATGGACCGCAGCGGTGATTAGAACTGTCTTTCCGGGATGAGAACCGCAGATTACTGTATAAGGAAGCGAAAACTCACCTCCGCCCAGTCTCAGAAATCCATTCTTTTTCATACCCGGAGCAGCACACAGCATGGCATCCTCCAAATCTCTTTTCCTGTCATATCCGCTATCAGAATCACCCATTCCATCATTCTCGGACCAGACGTTTTTCTCTTCCTTCACAGCGCTGATCATAAACATCGGCGTAGAATGATAATTCAGCTTCTCTTCCTGACTCCACACCCGCTGCCAGATTCCGGTATCCACTGCCACAGATTCAAACCCGTTCTCCTTCAGAAACTTCCTGTCCCAGGACGGTCTGTTAATAGAAGAAAGAGGCATCTGCAGTGCAATCTTCTCCATTCTGTCAATATCCGTACAGAGGTAATGATCATCCAGATGCTCACTCTCCACACTCTTTCGGTCTTCCTCATAAGACAGGCGTTTCTCCTCATCATAAAGATAACCGTACCAGTTTGCATCGAAATTAAGAAGCTTTCCGCCCGGTTTCAGTACACGACACCACTCTTCATAAGCTCTCTTAGGATCCTTCAGATTCCATGTCAGATTCCTGCTGATCACAACATCAAACACATCATCCTCAAATTCCAGATTCTGAGCATCCATCTTATAAAAAGAAATCCGCTCACAAAGATTACCGGCATTCCTCTTCGCGGTATCCAACATCTCCTGCGTATAATCAACAGCAGTCACCTTATATCCCGCCTCAGCCAGAATAACAGGAAAAAATCCAGGTCCTGTTCCGATATCCAAAATCTTAATCTCATCCTTCGCTTTCTCCGGGAACTGCCCTTTCAACACCTCAAGCCATGCCCCCTTCTGCATCCCATTCAATTCCTTATGATTAACTTCAGAATACCCCTCAGCCCGGGTAGTCCAGTAACTCTCAATCTCCGATAATAAATCCTTCACCTTATGCCAACCTCCATGCACGCAATTTATAATCATATATAGCCAAAATTATATCAAATCCCTCCCCTTTCCAACAAGCCCTCCCGGGGGATATATTTCACATCTCAATTCATTTTTGCATAAACAAAGTCCTTCTTAAAACTTTTTCACACTCCGCCTTGTATTTATATCTTAACCAAAACCAGCGAAGCAGGCGTATAGTTGTACCGGATGCATTTGCAGGCATCTTAGAGATTCTTAGTCCTCGGAAATCTGCGTTATGAGACGAAAAGTCCCTTGTCTGAGCGACAGCGAGTAATTCCGGACTTTTCGTCTCATGCTTTTAGCGGATTTTCGAGGGCTTAGAATCTCTTAGATGCCGAAACCGTATCCGGTACAACTATACGCCTGCTTCGCGTCCCTTTTTTAAACAAATAAAGCTGCCATACCCCAAAAAGAGGATATGACAGCTATATATTTTTACTCAGATAGCTCCAAGAATCTTCCGGGCATTATCAATCCTTTCCTGCGTCGGAGGATTAACCCCCTCCAGTGGATAAGAAAGCCCCAGATTCTCCCATTTAAACTTACCAAGCGTATGATAAGGGAGCACCTCCACTCTCTCCACATTGGAAAGAGTATGGATAAAATCAGCTAACCGGTGCAGATATTCATCCTTATCACTTCCGTCCGGCACAAGCACATGACGGATCCATACAGGTTTTTTCATATCAGAAAGTTCCCGCGCCATCGCAAGAATATTCTTATTGGAATGACCGGTAAGCTTAATATGCTCCTGCTCGTCAATCTGCTTGATATCAAGCATTACAAGATCTGTATACTTCATAAGCTCCAGCCATCCGGAATGCCATGGTTCCTGATCAGTGAAGGGATTTCCACTGGTATCAAGATTCGTATGCACACCCTCTGCCTTTGCCTTCTTAAAAAATTCTGTAAGAAAATCCATCAAAAAGATACTCACTTATGATAATAGGTTTTGATAAGCTGACAACGGCTTAAAAACGTGCTTTAATAGCCATTATCAAAACTTACAAGTATTGATAATACACTTGATTCTGGCTCTAAAAATCTTTTAAATAAGTTACATGATATGATAATTTTAAATCTGTAGGAAGGAGAAATCACAATGGATCGAGAAGAAAGGTTACAAGCTTTAAACGAAATCGAAGGGCAATTAAGCCAGTATTTGGCGGCAGACAAAAAGAACTGGATACAGACCTATTTGTTGCTGTCTGAGGTGCAAGAAAAAGAGCTGTATGTAGTTAATTATCGTTCTTTTACTAAATGGGTAAATCATCTGGCCGACAGCTTATCAATCCATGTGTCCACATTATGGTCCCGGCTGAAGGCTGGAAAAAACTATGCCGAGTATGCCTCCAGAGCCAGGGAACAGGGGCGCATTGTACCCCAAATAGAAGAAATAGACGTATCGCCTGATAGTCTCAATCTCTGCGCCAAAGTTGCTGGTAAAAATGCTGCTGAGATGGATAAACTGGTGGATCAGGTGGTAGCCGGTGATTTGACACGAGAAAATTTGCGGCAGGCTGCCAAAGCAAGAAAGGCTGCAGGAGGATTTGTTGCAACCAGTAAATTTGACTGTATACAGGCGAAAGATAGAACGGAAATGGAAGAAAAAATCACTGCTGCAGATATTATTCTTGCTTTGCAGTCTTCTCTATGGATGTTTGAACAGACGATTATAAATCCTGTATGGGAAAAAATCATAACTGATCCAAGAGAGTCAGTTAAAAAGACTTACATAAAAGAAAAATATAGAGTCTTTGAAGAGTTTGCAATTGATCCAGGAACGTCCCGCCATTCTCGCCGTTTAGATGCCCTTATAGTTGAAAATATAAGCGTACCGCCTCATACTGACAATCAAGTGAATCTAATCGGAGTTGAAATCAAAGTTGATGTCAACGATTTAAAAAATGACCGTAAAATGCAAGAGTATACAGATTTTGTAGACCAGTTTTATCTGGCCGTCCCGGATGAAGAAGATATAGTTAACGCTGCATTATCGATTAAGTTGGATACTTGGGGATTAATAATCGTATCTAAAGACGGACAGATTAAAGTCCTGCAGACTGCCGATAAACTACCTGCAATTATGAGAGACAAAACTCTTAACAGCCTAGTTTTAAAGCTATTGTAATAAAAAAAGGCCTCAAGTGATTTTTCATTTGAGGTCTTTTCTTAATATTATGTAGCTATCCAACCATTTCCGCAATGCAAGCAGGTGTATGTCTGGACCAAAGCCCACCACCCTTACCAATTAGTCCACCAGGCGTACCGACTATATTATAACCGTCCATTTTCTTCTCATCCTTTTTTTCACAGGTAGCATAAACCGCATAGCCATCCACCCATTTTACGCCATATACAGGCTCAGAAAAACTATCACCCATCGCACGAATCATTTTTCTTCCGGCAGAGATACCTTCTGTCACATCACTGTATCCGGCTGCAACCATTTGCTGTTTATTGTATCCTTCGGCAATGTAGTAAACACCATTTTCTCTTTTTCTTAAATATTTCCGCATAAAAAACTACCCCTTTCTCTTAATCTTCTACTATCAAATCTCTGACAAGCTGCTCAAACTCCTGCTCTGTGTCGATAAACTGATATGGCGCAGACTTCTCCATAGGCTGTCGGACGACTGGCCGTAATAAGCTCTATCCCCTTATATCCAACAGCCTGATTTAATCTTCGCTTTAATTCTACCAAATGCTTCCCATATTTTATTTTTAAAGCAATACAACCATGTCCCTCTCTATCTCTAGCAATCAAATAATCCACTGGATAATGCCCGAAAAAACCATTTCTTATATTCTGTAATCTGTTTTATTGTTTCAAGATCTACTTCAGACCAATTCTCAAGTCCGGATTTTTTCAAATTCTTATGATATTCTTCCTGAGTGATTTTCCCAGCTTTAAAATCACGCAGCCAGATACCTACCTCTGCCACCATTATTTCTTCAGCACATTGCTGTCCAAATGCGTCAATTTCCACGCCTGCTACATAAGATTCCCATTCATTGGCTTCGTATCGCTCCATAATTCCCTCCTAAATAAAGTACTCTACTTCTTTTTGATAAACTTCTTGTTCTTTCTCAAAGAACTTTTCCAAAGGCTCCAAATCTCCTTTTTGTGCTAATTCTAAGCTGTTAATATAGTTACCTTTGTTTTCAGCTTCCATGATAAATGGTATAATTCCATTTCTTAGGCACTCTCGAAAAAGAATTAATCGCCCTACTCGTCCATTACCAGATTGAAAAGGCTGGATATGATTATAACAAACATGAAATTCTGCCAAAGTATGTAATGTTTTTTCTCCTGCATGATACCATCGCAATAATTCTTTCATTTGGGATGTTATATCTATATCAGAACTTCTATATTCGCCTATTATCCAACCGTTAATGCGCTCGTTATAAACTCCGGACTTTAACTCCCATTGAAATTTTTTGATTAGCTCTTCTGAAAGTTCCTTACTTAACGTCTTAACCATCAAATCAAACGCCAGGAAGTGTCCATGAATCTCTTCTATATCTTTTGCTCTATAATCATGGTCCGATGGAGGTAGACTCCCAGTATCAAACAAAAAGGCTATCTGTTCCTCAGTTAACGTGCTGCCTGCAATTTTGTTAGAATTATATGTCATTAATCTTTGTGTTACAGCATAGATACCAGAGCAATCCCTTTTCTTTAGTTCTATATTAAATCGCTCCATCAAAAATTTATTAATAGGGATTCATTCTCTCACTTCCTTTATTTGCTATTTTATCTACATCTATTTTACATCAAAAGCGAGAATAAAAATATTCGTAAGATTAGACAAAAATTCTCATATTTAATTGTATAAAATATATGATATACGATACTTTATCATGCATTATATCACATATTTTATCATATATTATATTTGGTAGTTTTGTTGACTTATCATATATGATATCATATAATAATTCATATACGAGTAACTAATATACCCCTACACATATAACATGGCAGAAAGGCGGTAAATAGCTATGAAAATTATAACGATGGCAACGTTAAAAGGTGGCACTGGAAAAACTCTAAACACTTTTAATATAGGAGGCATTCTGGCAGAAAATTCAAAAGTCCTCTTAATAGACATTGATCCTCAATGTGACTTAACAAGTAATTGCGGCATAGATTCCTCTAATACTGAGGTAAGGACGATAAGAGATATTTTTGAAAATCTCCCAAAGAATCAACCAACAGCAGAAGAGGTAATCATGAAATCCCCAATACCAGAACTTCCAAATCTGGATTTAATCCCTTCAAGTATCCTGTTATTTAAGACAGAAAAAATGCTGTCCACCCGGAGCAACAAAGAACATATCCTTGATTATTTTTTGCAAAATAATGAAACCTATTTAAACCAATATGATTACATAATGATTGACACAAACCCTTCCATTAGTGCAATCAATATCAATGGATTTTATGTGGCAGACAGCATCATATTATCAAGCGACATCTCATCAAATAGTATTTCCGGAGCAGAATTATTTTGCGCTCTATGGGAAGATACCAGGGAAGAGATGGCAAAAAAAGAAAATAATGTGAGAGCATTGATTCTTTGCAATGTGGACAGACGTTCTAATCTTATTAACGAAATAAAGGGACATCTCCTATCTGAAAATTATTCTATACCAAACGAAGCTATAGTAAATACTGTTATTCCAATGACAGTGAAATTAAAAGATACAGAGATAGAGCATAAACCGATAAACATTCTTTATCCGAAAGAGAATATCAAAAAGATATATGATTCTGTAATTTCAGAATTAAAAGAGAAAGGGGTGCTATAGTAAATGGCAGAAAATAGATTTTCAAAAGGAGTAAAAGCAGCCAAAGAACGTACAGCGGAAATTGAAGCCAATAAAAAAAAGCAAGAGCAGGTAGTGGATCAAACAAAAATAGAAGAACTTCCTGAAGAACAAACAGAAACAAAAATCGACATTTCAAAAATCTTTTCTAACACACCAAAGAAAAAGAAATCCGTCGCAAAAACTTTTTACATGAGTGCAACAAACATGGAGAAATTAGAAAAGCTGGCAAAATCGCAAAAAATGTCAGTATCTAAGGTGCTAAATGAGATTTTAAATAATGTGCTATAATATCATATATAATATGTGATAAAAGCTATTATACATTGTATGATATAATATAATAGATAATATATTAAAAAGGAGACTTTTTTGTTTGTCTCCTTTTTATATTATTTACGAATTATAACTCATCATTAATAATATCAAACACACCACCGTCCAGTTCGCTTATAGTTTTCTGATAAGCAGCCAAACCTTCCCATCTTTCTTTATTTTTTATTTTAAAATGGATTCCAACATAAGTGCGACCTTTCTTAATAGGTTCCCATTCCACCTGCAAATCTGTATACTCATTAATTTCTTTTACAGCCGGTTCAATTACTCTACGGCGAAATTCCTTATATTCTTTGTACTTATCTTCTAAAGACAGATATTTTTTTATATCATCTATGGAAAATTTGACACTCTTTCGAAATAAATAAGATTTAAACAACTCATATAGTGCAATAGAATGACTACCTTTCAACGCAAGGATCTGATAGAGTTCATAACTTGTAAATTTCTCCTGCAGATTATAAAGGTATGGCATAACATCATCCGATATTTTTATGATGACTTTACCTGATTTCTTCTTAATTCGAGGAGTATTGATCCATTGAAAAAGTAATTCGTCATCATCTTCTTCAATCCAAAAAGAATTATCTGCCAGACGCTTTAAAGCCACCTTTATATTTTGATAATTTTTACCATTTTCAAAATCAATACCACAAACCTTGCAGAATAGCCGAATATCAAATTCTAACTGATAGCATGGAAAAGGGCTATTCGGTGTTGGTGGTTTTATCATGGATATAATAAATCCTAAAATTTTTTGTTCCAAGATTGATAATTCATATTTTTTTCGAGTGACATCTTGAATCAATTTATTATCCTTTACAACCTTATAATTACGAGCTACTTGTATCCCAAATTTTTCATCTTCCCCCATTTATATTCTCCAATCTATTTTATTCGTAATGATAGTATAACAGGTGGAAATTACTTTGTAAACTGTACACTTTAACCCGTACTAAGTGTACACCCTAAAAGTTATCCACCGTACCAAATGTACACCTTAACCCGTACCAAGTGTACACCTTAACCCGTACCAGCTGTACACCTAAAAAACGTAAAATTGGCATAAATACAGGGAGTCTTTACATCTCTAAATAAATAAAATAAATTAAAATATCTATTTATATATGTATCACCAGTAACAAAAAGACTTGGTACTACTGCAGTTACCAAGTCTTTTTTGTTATTTATTTATCAAGTTTGTTACAAAAAAGGTTTTTTCGAGCAATCTGTCATATTACTTATAGCTAAAAAAAATGGGATGCAATCCTTAGACAAGTTACGCATCCCAAATCTATAATTTACGAGGTAAGTATATCATGGATAGTGTAAAAGTACAACAGATGACAGATAAATTACATAAAACAGGATGGACAAATAAAGCAGTGGGATACTATAAAAGTGGCAGTCAGATAAAACAGATTCCAGGTTTTGAAGTGTTCGTTAGAAATCGCAATTTTGACGACATTTTCAAAAAGTCGTCAATGACTCATTCCGGAGAACCGCATAAAATAGAGGTTTTTGAAGAGGGGTCAAGTCCGCCTATGGGAAACCCAAAGCCGAGTTTGACCCCTAATCAAACGAAAGCCCTTCCTGCACTAGCTGATTTTGAAAATTATCCGTCTTTAATGGCTGCCAGACCTAATAAGCCTTGTATTTTGATTGGTTATGATTCAGAATGGGAAAATTTATCCGATGGCAGTCGTGATATGTTATCATGGCAGTTTGCCGTCATTCATAACTTAAATCTTATTGAATTTTGTTTTATAAGAACTGGTAATAAAAATTTAACCTTTGACCTTGCTCTTGGTTGTATTTTAGATTATTTGGGTATTAAATCTGTAGATGTAAGAAAGATACGTCGTTATCAGTACTGTTCTACATGGAACAATGATGAAAATAAACCTATTATTACTACAACAGCTAATCTCAACGAGGCTCGAACCAATTACAAATATGTGTATCGCGGTCGAGATAAAGGTGAAGTAGATGGGTGGACTCATGAGTTAGTAAATGATATGCCTGATAGATTTGTTAAACGTGCCGATCGTGACTGGGCCTTTTTCCATACATTTCTTGATTATAAAGCTGTAGAGAGTGTAAAAGTTACTCTGTTATGCCATACAGGGCTTGTTGATATTTCTGGTTTTGCTAGTACGGATTATTTATTAAAACATCTAAGTGATGTACAAGGTGGATTAGTTACGATGCAGCCTATTAGAACTGCCCCGCGAAGTTTAAAAAATGTCAATAATACTTCTGTGTATCCTATCTCTTTGACAGTGGCAGATACCATGTGTCATGCTCCGGCCGGTCTTAAAAAATTAAAGAATCTTGGTGATGCTGTTGGTGTTCCTAAGGTCGATATACCTGATGCACAAAAGGAGCATATGTTACAGCTTTTGGAGACTGACCCAACAACATTTATGGAATATGCAAGTACAGACAGCGTTGTAACACTCCTGTATTCATCTGCTCTGTATGGGTACAATAACACTCCACCTGTTACAGTAACATCTGCGACAGCATCCGTAATGAAAGGAACAATGATGAAATATTTAAAAGTGGATAATACGGATGATTTCAACGAAAAATACAGAGGTTTGTCTAAGGTGTCTCATGGTAATTTTAAGATACCAGACAAGCCTGGCTATATTGAAGCCAGTTCTTTAGAGCCTATCAATGATAAAGCAAACAGTATTCAGTATTACTGCTCACAGGCTTATCATGGTGGGTATAACTCCTGTTCTGAGGTTGGATATTTTCCGCAGGAAACATTTGATTATGACTTGCAAAATGCCTATCCTACTGCAATGTGCCTTGTACCTGATATTGATTGGAATAATCCTGTAAGATCACAGATACAGAATCAGAATATGATGCTTGGTCATTATAACACCGGTATGGGTGTATTCAATCCTCTGATGCCTTTTGTTGGGTATGTTCGTTTCAGGTTTCCTGATAATGTGAAATACCCCTGCATCCCTGTAAATGTGGATGGTATTCCAGTCTATCCGAAGTCTTCTGATGGCTTGAATGGTGTGTATGTTGCAGGATGTTATATTTATCTAGCTCTCAGGCTTGGTGCTGAGGTGTTCTGCGAAAATGGTTATTTTTTAAATACTCTGATAACAGAGGATTTGCACGAAAGTCGAAGTTTGTCGAGTGCTGTCATTCAGCTTGTGCAGGATAGAAACAAAGCAAAAGCAGACCACGGAAAGAAATCTCTGGAAGAACTTATCTTGAAAACAATGGTAAACAGTGGATATGGAAAGAATGCCCAGAATGTTGTTCAGAAACAGTCATGGACTGCTTTTAAGGACATGATGGAAGATTTGGGATGTTCAGCAATTACGAATCCTTTTAGTGCTATGATGATAACATCAATCGTACAATGTGAGTTGATAGCTGCACAAAATCAGATGCACGATTTAGGCTATGTGTCTTGTAGTGTGACCACAGATGGATTTATTTCGGATTGCCCTGAGGCTCAATTGAAAACTCTTGACCTGTATGGTTTTCGTCCTTTCTTAGAACAAGCTAGATTGTTTCTTACAGACGGATCTGATAAGGAATTGTGGGAAACAAAACATCACCAGAATGATCTGATAAATTTTACAACTCGTGGAAATGTTTCCCTTCTTCCTCACGGTGTATGTGCTCATAATTCAGCCAAAAGTGGTTATCCGTCTGATAGTTATGAGGACAGGTTATGGTTAATGACACAAGTGTTATCTAGAACAGGCACAGTGGATTGTACAGATGGTGAATGGACATCCTTTAAAGATATGGTACAAAAAGGTGCTGACTTTAGCATAAAAACTGTAACTAGACATTTGCATATGGATTACGATCTCAAGCGTAAGCCTGATAGAAGCACATTTCGCACAGATTATCCTATTGTGGATGGTATTACACACGAGATAGCACATTTTGACACGCTACCATATGATACGGTTGCAGAGTTTCGATTACATCGAAAGAAAAAGAAGCTCTGTGATTGTCTGCGTACTCAGGATGAATGGGATGTATTTTTCTTAAAAATTGATACAAACGCTTGTGGCATGAATGTAAAGGATCTTGATTGGTCTATCCTTATGAGCGTTATCATGGGGTATCGTGCGGGAAAATGGGATATTCCTGCTCTTAATGAGCTTACTGTCGCAGAGAAGTGTGAGTGGATCAATAAGCATAACACTAGCAAAAAGCAATTTAAACAGTCCGATTGGAAGAATTCGAGGAGACCTGAACGACAGGTTAATATGCTGCCAGACTCTTATCTGCTTGATAAACTTACGGAAATGCAGAATGCTATATAGGTACTATCGCAGGCGATAGTAGAAAAGAAGTCGATTCCATGCTATTATTAGTATTAAGGCGGCAGGTGAAAATAGCCTCAATGGTTTTGGCTTCGGAGCTTTTTCTCAGGGAAGCTCCGGAATCTTTTGTATTATTAAAATTATAGAACCAGAGGAGAAGATTTATCTGCAGAAGAAGTTAATAATTTTTTCATTTAAAAATTAAAAGGAATCGAATTCTTTTTTTGATGGTAGACATATTGAAAATGAAAATTGCATATGATATAATGCCTTTAGGCAAGCGATGTGATTAAGCCGCATATTGGCAATCACAAAAAGCCCCCAGAATTGCGGATTCTCTGGGGGCTTTTTTCTGCATAATTTTATAAGAGATTTTGATTCATTCTTTTTTAGAATTATTGATTACGTTTGATAATTCCTCAATGTGCTTCTGAAGTTGTTCTATCTGAATAGATAATTTAGCATTTTCTTTATCTGCCTGCCGAAGCTGTTCTTGATATTCTTTATGTAATTCTCGTTCTTTTGCGATAACAGCCTGTTCTGTCGCTAATGCAGCCTGTATCTGCAATGTTTCCTTCTGACGTTCAAAGTCAGCCTGTGCAGCATTAAGAGAGGTTTCAAATTCCTTTTTCTGATTAGATAATTCCGTATCTTTTGCCTTTAAATCTGCCTGGAGAGAAGCAAAATTATCTTGTAAGGATTTATATTGTTCCTGCAGGGATTTATAAGCGGATAGGCTTTCTTTCATATCAGACAGGTGCTTTAATAGTAAGTCATTATTGGCAGTTTTTTCATTAGCGATTGCCCTGGCATCGTTTCTTTCTCGTATTGCTTGCTCACGTTCACGATTTGCAGATTCAATTTCTGTTTGAGTTTGCTGTTTTATAGTTGAAATCTCTGCCTGAGCTGTTGAAGTTACTGTTGCAATGTCTATTTTAGCCTGTTTTATAGTTTCTTCGGCGGTCTGAGCTTTTATTTGTGCTTCTTCTGTTTCCTTTTTTGCCTGCTCTAGTGCGGCTTTTTTCTCTTCAATGGCTGAATCTAATTTCTCTTTTGCTTCAGCCAGTTGAGTATCCTGTCCGGCCACAATGCCATTAATCTGTTTAAGAAGAGAGCCAAGTGTCTTTTCTATGGCTTTAAGGTTTGGTTCTAGTGCCGGATGAGTCCCTTTTATGGATTCTGCTTCTGCTAAATCCAGGATACGTAGGAGAGTATCTTCTTTTTTATCTCCATTTTGGGCATAGATTTCCATGATTTTATTCGCTTTTTCGATTGTTTCTGGGGAAGCTGCAACTGCAAAATTTGCCATAATATATAATATCCTCCTTTACTACAATAATCTGATTCTAAAACTACTAACAAAATTATAGCACAAGTATTAATATTAATCAATTAATATTAATATAATATGTGAAAATGATGGTTTTATAAGAAATTAAAGAAGAAAATCCTTGTTATTGAGTAAAAATAAAGTAGAATTTGACTTTTAGCAGACTGTAAGGGCAGTTTTAAATTATTAATTTGAGATTGGAAAAGAGTTCACAGAATGTTCACAAAAATTTAGCACTCAATACTTGACGTGGCTAATAATAGGTGTTATATTACAGCTAGAACAAAAGAGAGGGCATAAAGGAATAGGAAATAAGTTCCGAACCGGAGTTCATAAAATTCATTTCAACATAGTCGAAAGAAAGATGCTTCCGATTTGCTGAAGACAGTAAAAGATTTTGAAAGGAGAAATGACTTATGATGATGCCTAGTATTTTTGGAGAAAATTTATTTGATGATTTTGATAGCTGGTTTGATGCACCAGTTGAAAAGAGATTTTTCGGTAAGAAGAATCCTTTATATGGAAAACATGCAAAGAACCTTATGAAGACAGATGTGAAGGAAAAGAAAGACCATTATGAAGTAGATGTAGACCTTCCAGGATTCAAGAAAGATGAAATCAAACTGGAGCTTGAGAATGGATATCTTACCATTTCTGCCGCAAAAGGTTTAGATAAAGATGAAAAGGATAAAAAGACTGGAAAATATATCCGTCGTGAGCGTTATGCAGGTAACTTATCAAGAAGCTTTTACGTTGGAGAGAACGTAAAACAGGAAGATTTTAAAGCTTCTTTTAAGAATGGTATTTTAAGAATCACTGTTCCAAAAGAAGAAAAGAAAGCAAAAGAAGAAAAGAACTATATTACGATTGGTGAATAATCTTTTAGATGATTTTGCCAGAAAGTAAGTTTGAATATATTGATATTTAACAGATACCCAGAAAGGTATTTGATACGATATAAATAAAAAGGATTATAACAAGGGTGAAAGCGTTTAAAACACCCAATAGATAGATTGATATTAAATTTGAAGGGAGAAATGACCTATGATGATGCCTAGTATTTTTGGAAATAATTTTGTAGACGATGTATTTGATGATATGTTCCCATTCGCAGGAAGTTATACTACTGCTAACTATGATCTGATGAAGACAGATGTAAAAGATGCCGGCGACCATTATGAATTAGAAATGGAAATGCCAGGAGTTGAAAAAGAGAACATTAAAGCAGAACTGAAAGATGGTTATCTGACAGTTACCGCACAGCAGAATACGAATAAAGATGAGAAAGATAAAGAAGGCAACTATATCCGTAAAGAAAGATACAGTGGAAGTTGCCAGAGAAGTTTTTATGTTGGCGAAGGCGTAAAACAGGAAGATTTGAAAGCTGCATTTAACAACGGAATTCTTACTGTAGCAGTTCCAAAAGAAGCTGAAAAGTCGGCAGAAGAAGAGAAAAAGTATATTACGATTGAGTAACAGATTAAATAAAAATCATCACATAGTCATAAAATAAAAAGAAGGGGCATCTCCTTTATTCAGGGATGCCCCTTCTTTTTGCTTTTTTAAGATAATTATCAACAGTAGATTTGCTACAATTCATTTGCGAGGCAATCTCACGTAGAGAATATCCTTTTTGATTCAATTCATAGATAATTTGAATCTCTGATTCTGTAAGCTTATTAGGTCGGCCGGCAGGCTTTCTTTTGGAAATTTTATCCTGCCTATCTTGTTCAATATTTTTTGTAAGGATTTCTACCGATTGTTTTTGCGATTCACTAAGTGTAGATTTTATAGTTTCTGCAGGGATTATATTAGGCTTCTGTTGTTCATAAAAGGCAAGGCGAGCCTCTAATTGCTGGATTTTAATATCTTTTTCGTGATTTTCTGTATTTAATTGATTTATTTTCCTTTCAAGAAGCTGTGTTTTGCTTGGATGTTTATAAAGTTTCTTATTTTCTGGCAGACATTTAAAATTAGTCTCTTTAGAACCGTCTGCATTAAGAGTGTGACTAAAATAAACATCTGTTCCATCAGGCGTGAAGCTCCAATAATCTAAACGATAGGTAGTTTTATCTGGATTCAGAATAGATAAAGGAATGTTTTTATTATCTTCGATTGGTTCAATATGAATACTTCCAGATTTATCCTTTTTGTCATATGTATTTGTATTGATAGGGACTTCTGTTGAAGTATCAAATATGGGGAGGTAATTATAATCTCCATATTTACTTAAGATTTTATGAATCAGTGTATCGGGAAGAATTCTTTTTTCACTCATGTAGATAACCCTCATATTAATAATAGATATATATGGGTAAAGTATAGCATTCATAGGAGAAAGAAACAATTTTTCTTTGAGAATGAATTCAAAATATTAAAATCTTTTGGCGGTGAGAATAATAGTTTTGGGGCTTTTTCGTTTCATTTCCGTATATTTTATGTTAAAATTTTTTAGGATATAAATTATTTTAATAATTGAAGTTATCGGAGGAAAATTAATGATAGATACAGAGCGGAGAGAGGCTGCCAGGCAATTTATTAATAGATGGCGTGGAAAAGGGAAAGAAGATGAAGATGGACGCTCTTATTGGATAGAGCTGTTATCCAATATATTTGGTGTAGAAAATGTAACTGAGCGTATTGATTTTGAGAAAAAAGTGGTTGTGGATGGTCATACAAAACGTATAGATGTTTATATTCCAGAGACAAAGGTTATCATTGAACAGAAAAGTTTAAATGTTCCTTTGGATAAAAAGGTTCGTAATTCTGGGGAAGTGGATCTCACTGCGTTTGAACAGGCCGATCGGTATAATAGCAAACTTATTTTTGATGAGAGAGCGAGATGGATTGTTACCTGTAATTTTGCAGAAATATGGATTTATGATATGAATGAAAGGCAGCCTAAGCCAAGCAAAATAATGTTAGAAGAACTTCAGACAAAGTATTCTCTTTTAGATTTTTTAATAAAAAAAGAAGTTCAGAAAATTTCTCATGAGATGGAAGTGTCTATTAAGGCTGGTGAGATTGTTGGGCTTATTTATAATGCATTTCTAGAACAGTATAAGATTCCTAAAGTAAAGAAAAATGAGACAGAAGTGGAAAAGGAAAAAAGAGAGCATAAATTAAAGAGTTTGAATGCGTTATGTGTTCGGTTGGTATTTTGTTTATATGCCGAAGATGCTGGTATTTTTGGAGAAAAACATAATATGTTCCATGACTATCTGGCACGTTATGAAGCGCGAGATTGCCGGAGAGCATTGATCGAATTGTTTAAAGTGTTGGATACAGAAGAAGAAGACCGCGAGGATTATTTAGAAGAAGAATTGGTTGATTTCCCGTATGTAAATGGTGGATTATTTGCTGATGAAAGTGTAGAAATACCTCAGTTTACAGAAGAAATTCGAGAATTATTATTAACAAAGGCTTCTGAGGAGTTTAACTGGAGGGATATTTCTCCGACTATTTTTGGTGCAGTATTTGAAAGTACATTAAATCCTGAGACAAGACGTTCTGGAGGTATGCATTACACTTCTATTGAAAATATACATAAGGTGATTGATCCGTTATTTCTGGATGAATTACAAGAAGAATTTGAGACTATACAAGCCTATAAAACTTTGAATGTTAAAAGAAAAAAACTTATGGATTTTCAGGAAAAATTAGCTCATTTAAAATTTTTAGATCCAGCCTGTGGTTCAGGTAATTTTCTTACAGAAACTTATTTATCTTTACGAAGACTGGAAAACAAAGTATTACGGGTATTGTATGGTGAAGGACAAGGAGTTTTAGGTGTTGCTGCATCGGATATTATTAAAGTGTCTATCCAACAGTTTTATGGTATTGAAATAAATGACTTTGCTGTTACAGTTGCTAAAACAGCTTTATGGATAGCTGAGTCTCAGATGCTGGATGAAACAAAAAATATTATATATGGTCTTGATGGGGATTTTTTACCTTTAAAAACATATGTTAATATCACGGAAGGTAATGCTTTAAAAATTGATTGGAATAGTGTTGTTTCGGCTAATGAATTATCTTATATAATGGGGAATCCTCCTTTTGTTGGTCATAAAAATGTATCCATTGAACAAAAAGAGGATATGAAGCGCATATTTAATAATAAACAGGGTCGTTTAGATTATGTATCTGCTTGGTATCTGCTTGCAAGTAGGTATATTCAAAATTCTAAGATAGAGTGTGGTTTTGTTTCTACTAATACTGTAGTGCAAGGAACCCATTTAGAGAGTTTGTGGTATACATTATTAAATAATTATCATTTAAAGATAAATTTTGCATACAACACCTTTAAGTGGGAAAGCGAAGCATCTCAAAAAGCTGCAGTCTTTTGTGTAATAATCGGATTTTCACTTGTAGATAAAAAAGAAAAACTATTATTTGATTCATTCGATCAAAATGCAGCTAACGGAAGAATTGTAGATTATATTAGTCCATATCTGGATGATAAATACACGGTTGTAATAAGAAGTCGAAATAAACCTATTTCAGATCGTCAACCTATGGTATATGGTAATATCCCAAGAGATGGTGGATTTTATACATTTACTGAAGATGAAAAAGAAGAATTTCTACGAGAGGAGCCTAATGCAGCTAAATTTATGTATCGTTTTCTCGGTTCTAAAGAATACATCAATAATACTCAAAGGTGGATTTTATTCCTTAAAGATGCAGAACCAAAAGAATTGAGAACTTTACCTAAAATAATGGAACGTATACAATCTGTAAAAGATTTTAGATTATCGAGTAAAGCAAAAGAAATTCGTAAATTTGCTGAAACTCCAACTCTATTTGCACAGCAAACCCAACCAGTTGGAGAGCCTTTTGTAATTGTTCCTATTGTTTCATCTTCACGTCGAAGGTACATTCCTATGGGATATGTAGATGGAGATACCATTGTTAATAATCGTGTATTTTTAATTCCTAATGCTGATTTGTACATGTTTGGAATACTGAATTCCAATGTACATAATGCCTGGATGCGAAAAGTTGCGGTACGGTTAAAAAATGATTATTCTTATTCAAAGGATCTTGTATATAATACTTTTCCAATGCCAGAACTTACAGTGGAACATAAAAAGAATATATCAGAAACCGCAAAATCTATTTTGGATGCCAGAGCCTTTTATCCAAATAGCAGTCTTGCAGATTTATATGATCCTCTTTTGATGCCTATAGAACTCAGAAAAGCTCATATAGCGAATGACAAGGCTGTAATGGCTTCATATGGATTTAGTCTTAAAATGAGTGAAGAAGATTGTGTGGAGGAACTTATGAAATTGTATCAAAAAATGATACTGGAAGAGAAAATGAAGAAATCTGATAAAAAGTCTAAGAAAAAATAATAAATGGAATTCGATTCTTTTTATTGTTGATTGAATCGGATGATATAGTATTAAAAGAAGGTCTGGCAGCAGCTAGACCTTTTTTCTTTTTTTATTGGATTATGCACTTATCTATAATTTGTTTCGCTATTAAGAGTTCTTCCTGATCGAAATTTTTTATTATTTCTTCAATAAGATTTCTTCTTTTTTTCTTATCTAATCCTGAAGTTAGATGGGTCCAAATGTAGTTAGTCTGAGATATAGCCGGTTTAAAAGATCGGGCGTATACTTTCTCCATTTTTTTGAATCCATCAACTACTATTAAATTTTTTTTCAAAAGTGAATTAATCAGTATATGAAGCGATTTGTCCTTCCAAGTTCTATTTGTAGACGCTTTTAAAATTTCTGAAGCTGTTAAAGCAGTTTCACTTTGCCACAGCACATTCATCATTTCCAATTCTTTTTTAGTTAATGTACCTATTTCTATTGTTTCTTTCATGTGCATTTGTTTCCCTTACTTATTTTTTATTTTAATAAATATTGTTATAATTTATAATATAAAATATTTTATCATTACTTATTGTTTAAGTAAAGTATAAAAAAACAAGGCTTAATTATACAAGCAAGTTGTGTGTATAAAAATACACAGATATAACTGTGCTTTAAAAGTGACATATATATGTGTGTATTTTTTTCACTGATATATGTGTATTTAGATATTTTAGATATGATGTTAAGCTGCTGTTATTTACTCTGGCAGGCAATAGTTTAATGGAAGTGGATTCTTTCTTAGTATTGCTCGCCATAGTAAGATGGAATCAGATTCTTTTATTTATTCGTTTTATTTAATCTAGTTCTTTTATTTGTTGCTCCAATCTATCATTATATAGTTGTAGATTAGTTAAAGATGTTTGGAGGATATATGTGGCTTGGCTCCTTAGTTGTCTGTAGGCAGATGTAGATAGTGGATTGAGTAGATTAAGTAGAAAAAGAAAATTTTTGAAATCCTACACATTATTTGCGTAGATATTCAAATAAGGAGGAAGCCATAAAGTCTCAGGTATAAATACGATATGATATATGATTGTCTTACAAAGATGGGGGCAACGCCTGAGCATGTAACTATTATTATAGTTGGTGACCTCCTTATTGTGTCCGATGAGAAATGTATGAATGGATCATTGAAAATAAGGTAGGCATAGGATTGCTGCACCGATGTCTTTAAAAATAGATATGCAGCAGGTAACTTGTAAATTTATAGCAACAGAGTTTTTAGTTTTTTCTCGGATTTCCCAAATTATAATTTACAGATAATTACACAATTTTACTGTAAAATTATAGTAAAATATGGAAGTGAAAAAAACGGAGATATAGCGATTTGGAGTAGGTAATCGTATCTGCTCCAGAAAGCGGAGAAAGGCACGACAGCCCTGTTTTGACAGGCAGGACTGGTACCATATATAGCCCAGGATAAGGGCGGAGGAACTGAATCATTTAACTGTCAAATGTATTTGTAACTATCAATTATTTAGGTTATTAAGGGTATCCTGGATGTCCCCGGAACCCTTAAATTTTTTCGACAAATTAAAGTCACAGTGTCCCCATAGATTTGTCGTGACAACGCTTTGGCACGGCAAATCTATGGGGCACACGAAAGGGCTAGAAACCGTGGGTTATGGAGATTCCATAAAGCTTGAAAGGGGGAAATAAAAATGTCCGAAACGTTACGTCATAAAATGCGGTCTGCGGTCTTTAATGCCTTTAGATTTGGTATTGATAAACGGCAGCATAAGGCTAGCTTAGATACAACCGAAAAAATATATAGCATCACATCACGCAATCAATATTTAGACAGGATTAATGACTTTTGCAAAACTTGTCCTGATGTAAAAAGCGTGTTACAGTTAACACCAGAAGCCGTAAAAAGGTATCTTGACATTAAGGCAGTAATTGGAAATTGTACTCAAAAAACTCTGGATGATTATAGACATGAGATGAAAAAAATTGGAAAATGCATGGGCTTGGATTTAAGTTGTCCGCAGGTATGGGCCTGGTCTGATCCAGCGAAAGATAGGGGTGCAAAAGATGTGATACCAAGAGAGGATTATTATAAAATAGCATCATACGCGATGGAAAATCCATCAAAATCCGCGGCCTGTTACCTGTTAGAAATGCAGGTAGGCGTACGAGTAAGTGACATGGCTTATGGTGTAAGAGCAACGGAAGAAGGATTATCTATCCGTTGCAAAAATGGTAAAATTTGTTTGCGTCCGTGGACTCCGGAACTACGGCGATTATGGCAGACAGACGCGCTACAGAAAATGGTAAATAAGCAAGGAAAGTTAATTGCCCCGAAGGATAATAGCCTTAATAAATGGTTACGCAGGACGGAAGACAAATTAGACTTAGAACATCATAGCTGGCATAGTGTCCGCCGGCGCATTGCGCAAGATAAATATGATGCTTATCGTGGGTCAGGGATGACCCGAATGGATGCGTTGTCCAAAGTTAGTCTGTGGCTTAATCATGGTCCTAACCGTCAGCGAACAATGCGAGAGTCGTATGTTGCTATGATATGGTAGTTTGTTCTAATTAAATCATAACAAAAAATACTGAAAATCATAACAAAATCTATTTTTTTCAACATGGAATCGGATTCCTTTATATCTGTAATGGTCTATAATATATGCTAGGAGGTGTACTTATGAGTAGTTATCAAGTTTACAAAGACAAAGCATTACGCAATCCAGAAGTCAAAAAAGAATATGATGCGTTGCAGCCAGAGTATGAAAAAGCACTAAAAGACTTGAAAATTTCGGAAAATGAGAAAAATAGCAAATAATTTTTTTAAGAGCAGGAGAAAAATTTTCCTGCTCTTTATTTTTGTATGATAAGTAAAAATATTAATTTTATGTCACTCGAACAACAGATTTCGAAAGGGATCATGGAGGCCATGAAGGCCAAGGATACCGTGCGTCTGGGCGCACTGCGCAATGCCAAGAAATACATCATCGAAGCCAAGACGGCGGGACTGGAAATCACCGAACTGCCCGACGCCGACGTGCTGAAGATCATCTCCAAGCTGGCCAAGCAGGGGACCGACTCCGCGGCGATCTTCACCGAGCAGAACCGCCCGGACTTGGCCGCCGAAGAGCTGGCGCAGGTGGCCGTATTTCAGGAATTCCTGCCCAAGCAGCTCACTGCCGAGGAGCTTGCCGCCGAGGTCAAGGCCGTGATTGCCGAGGTCGGCGCGACGTCTATGAAGGAGATGGGCAAGGTGATGGGCGTCGCTTCGAAGAGGCTCGCAGGCCGTGCCGACGGCAAGGATATTTCGGCCAAGGTCAAGGAGTTGTTGGCGTAGGGCGGCGGATGAGACGGTTGCTGCTGGTTGTTTGCTGGCTTGCCGCGGCGCAGACGGTCTGCGCCCGCAAACCCGCCGTGCGCTTCGACCTGCCTTACACGCTCGAACGGGGCAAGTATGTCGTGACGGTCGAGACCGCTGCGGGACCGCGCCGCTTTGCCTTCGACACGGGGGCTTCGAAGACCTGCATCAGCGAACGGCTCAGCCGCGAACTGGGACTCGCGGCGTCTGGCCGTGGGACGTCGGGCGATTTCGAAG
>OGRG01000866.1_pt1 | contig 24475 bp, 16 predicted proteins | sample 1553501 | NCBI WGS metagenome assembly OGRG01 (sample SAMEA2580018, study PRJEB22360) | human gut metagenome | biome: human gut; feature: human-associated habitat; material: faeces | place: Denmark | collected 2008/2010 | reverse complement strand
AGTTTGTGCGTAAGCACAAATCTTGCGTGTGAAAAATCTTATTTTTCACACTAACAACTGTATATTGCGCTTTATTTATTTAGGATCAATACTGTGTCGCCAGGTTCTACTTCCTGATCTGTCACTGTTTCCACTGTCTGATAATCTGATGTATTGCACACAACCACAGGCGTGATCACGTCATAACCGGCTTTTTTTACTGCATCAAGATCAGCCTCTATCAACAGTTCTCCCTTTTTCACAGAATCACCATTGCCTTTATATGCAGTAAAATGTTCTCCCTTTAATGCAACCGTATCAAGTCCTATGTGTATGAGCAGTTCTACACCTTCTGAAGTCGTCATACTTACTGCATGCATCGTATCAAATAACATCTCAATCGTACCATCGGCCGGTGCATATATCCTGCCTTCCGCAGGAATAATTGCAACACCTTTTCCTAAAATCTCCTCTCCAAAAGTTGGATCACTTACATTACTGATCGCAACCGTTTTTCCTTTTACTGGTGAACCTATCTCAATCCCTTTTTCTTTTTTCTTAAAAAAATCAAACATTTCCACACCTCTTTTCTGCTGTATTATTGTCAGGTTTATCCTGCCATACACACACGTTTTATATGTATCGCCAGAAACATGATTTCCTCGCTGGCAATTCCGCTGCCATATTCCTTTTCAATATATTCAGCAATATGTTTACTGCATTCATATTCCTTCGGATACTTATTTTCCATCATCCTTGCAAATTCAATCTCCTCATCTTTCAACAATTCATGCCGGTAAAGGCGCTGTACCAAAAACTTAAGATGAGTGATAAATCTCTCATAATGCAGAGATTCCTCATCAAACTCAATTCCCATTTCCAGCCTGACCAGTTCTAAAATCTTCTGAATCATATTCGTCATTTCAAATGTATCATTGATCGTCGTGTTGTATTCTGCATTCACAAAATGCAGGGCTATAAATCCTGCTTCATCTTCCGTAAACTCTGTACCCAGCTTCTCATTCAAAAGATCAACTGCATATTTTCCCATCAGATATTCCTGATGGTAAAACTTCTTAGTCTCCCAAAGTAATGCATTCTTCAATTGAATCCCCTGCGACTGTCTCTGGATTGCAAAATTAATATGATCTGTCAAAGTGATGTATATATTCTGATTCAGTTGTACATTCAGATTCTTTATTGCGTAGGATATAATATCACTGGTAAGCTGCATGTGCTCTAATGGAATATTTTCTAAAAGTTCCTGAAACTGTCTGGAAAGATTCTCATTCTCAATACGAAAAACCTTCTCGATTTTGCTTTCATCAATCAGTTCTCCCGTATGCGCCTTAAACCCGATTCCCTTACCCATGATAACAATTTCCTGCTGATTCACATCATATGCTGATATTACATTGTTATTAATCACTTTCTGGATAACCATATTCCACTCCGTTTTTGTCCCTAAAAATTTAAAAAAACCAAATTTTACAAAATCTAAGCCAGATATGTAAAATTTGGTTTTGCCTGCTTACCAGTAACAATCCAATGTACTCTGTTTCTATCTAAATAAATTGTAGCATTCATTGTTTATTATGTCAAGTTTTATTCTTATTATTTTTGTTTTTTTGTTAATATCCACCATACTTTTTTCAAAAACCTGTACACAATAACTAATTATCTCACAAATTTGTTTCAAAGAAAGATTTTAATGCATCATATGCCGCATCTTCGTCAGCACCTTCCACTGTTATAGTCACAGTCTGGTCTTTTTTTACTCCCATACTCATAACTGCCATCAGACGGGTTGCATCAATTACTTTTCCGTCTTTTTCGAGAGTTACTTTACTTTTAAAATTTTTCACCTCTTTTACGCGCATCCCCGCCGGTCTTGCATGAATACCCAACTCGTCCTTTACTGTGTAACTGAATGATTTCATTTTAATTTCCTCCTATGCTTAGATTATGCATTTATTATTTTATTTCTTACAGGCAGCACCATTGCAGGTGATACCGATAATTCATCAATACCCATTTTCACAAATGTTTCTGTCAAAGTCAGGTCTGCTCCAAGTTCTCCGCAAATTCCTGCCCAGATTCCTTCTTCATGGGCACTGTCAATAACCATCTGGATCATTTTGAGTACTGCCGGATGATGTGAATCATAGAAACGGTCAAGTTTTGCATTCTGCCTGTCAATAGCAAGCGTATACTGTGTCAGGTCATTGGTTCCAATACTAAAGAAATCCACCTCTTTTGCTAGATCATCTGCGATCATAACTGCTGCAGGAGTCTCGATCATAACTCCAAATTCAACTTCTTTATATGGCAATCCCTCTGTTGACAATTCCGTTTTCACTTCCTCCATGATTTCTTTTACTTTTTTCACTTCCCATACAGATGCGATCATAGGAACCATAATGGAAATATTGCCAAACATGCTTGCACGCAGCAACGCTCTTAACTGTGTTTTAAAAATTTCCGGCCGGTTCAGGCAGATTCTTACTGCACGATATCCCAATGCCGGATTATCCTCACGATCAAGCCCAAAATAATCTATCTGCTTGTCTGCTCCGATATCTAATGTGCGGATGATCACCTTTTTTCCAGCCATCACTTCTGCAACCGTTTTATAGGCCTGGAACTGTTCTTCCTCTGTTGGAAAATGATCACTCTGCAAATATAAAAACTCACTTCTGAAAAGTCCGATTCCGGCTGCATCATTCTGTAAAACAGCTCCTAAATCTTTTACCTCACCAATATTAGCATAGAGTTTGATCTCTTTTCCATCTTTTGTAACAGTCGGTTTTCCCTTTAACTGCTGTAATAATTCCTGACGTTTCTTCTCATTCTGCTGTTTTTTCTCGTATTCTTTTAATATTTCTTCCTCTGGATCAAGGATCAAAATACCCTTAAATCCATCTATAATTGCATACTTTCCATTCACTTCTTTTGGAATTGCCGCTGATACCAATGCCGGAATATTCATCGTTCTGGCAAGAATGGCTGTATGAGAATTGGTAGAGCCTTGTCTTGTCACAAATGCAAGCACTCTCTCCCGTTCTAACTGAATTGTCTCGCTCGGAGCAAGGTCGTCCGCTGCTATAATATATTTTTCTTCATCGGCCGCATGCACAGTTTCTTCCTTCCGGGATAAAATACGGATCACACGTTCAGAAATATCTTTTACATCTGCTGCACGTTCTTTCATATAATCATCATCCATATCCGCAAACATCCTTGCAAAATTATCTCCCGTCGTCGCTACAGCAAATTCTGCGTTCACAGACTGCGCTACTATGATATTACGAATAGAATCCAGATAATCTTCATCCTCTAACATCATCTGATGTACTTCAAAAATTGCTGCATTTGCTTCACCAACTTCTTTGACTGCCTTGTCATAAAGTGCCTTTAATTCTTCTGTTGCCTGATTTTTGGCTGCTCTAAAACGTGAAATTTCTGCCTGTGTGTCATCAATTTTCACACGTCTTACCACATTGTTTTCTTTAAAAACTTCTTTGATTTTTCCAATCGCAATTCCTCCGAATGCAATCTTTCCATTAATTTGCTGCATTTGTTTCCCCCCTCTAAACAACAAGTCACATTACTCCACCACATCTGCATTCAAAATCAAAAAAACCGAAAAAGCACACGCAATCATAAGCGTCTTACTTTTTCGGTTTAGTACATTTGCATGTGAACTACCCTCTATATGTATTTTTATTATACGTTTTTACCCTGTTTTTGTCAATACACAATTTCGTATTATGCTAATTATATACTTTGTATACAATTATGATATAATTTTCGACATATTTTCACAGATATATCTTATCTATCGGACCGCCTGCTATCTGTTCCATGCTCCAGTTATAATCCTGTAACCAAAAGTTTATTTTATCACCAGCTTCTGACTTACAAAAAGCCCGAAAAGGCTTATACCTTTCCGGGCTTTGGAAATTTACATCAATTCAGACAAGATCTGCAGCTTATTTGTAAAGCTCAACCAGTCTCTGTAAGTGCTCATAACGAGCCTTTGCAGCTTCCTCAGATGCAGCAAAGAGTTTCTGTGCTCTCTCTGGGAAGGATCTTGTCAGACGGCTGTAACGTGTTTCGTTGTTCAGGAAATCCTGGTAAGAACCATCACCTGGCTTAGATGTCAGTGTGAATGGGTTCTTTCCTTCTGCTTTGAGTGCAGGATTGAAGGAGAATAAGTTCCAGTAACCAGCAGCTACTGCTTTCTTCATCTCATCCTGGCAGTGGTTCATTCCGCCTTTAACACCGTGTAACTCACATGGAGCATAACCGATGATTAAAGAAGGTCCGTTGTAAGCTTCTGCTTCAGCTAAAACTTTAACAGCCTGAGCCATGTTTGCACCAAGAGCGATCTGTGCTACGTATACATAACCATAGCTCATAGCGATCTCTGCAAGGCTCTTCTTGCCGATATCTTTACCAGCAGCAGCGAACTGACAAACTTCACCGATGTTGGAAGCTTTAGAAGCCTGTCCACCTGTATTAGAGTACATCTCTGTATCGAATACCATAACGTTTACGTTATGTCCGGAAGCAAGTACATGGTCTAATCCACCGAAACCAATATCATATGCCCATCCGTCACCACCGAAGATCCATACGGACTTCTTAGCAAGGTAATCTTTTTTCTCAAGAGCAGCTTTTGCATCTGGACATCCAGCTGCTGCAGCTTTCTCTAATTCAGCTACAAGAGCTTCTGTTGCAGGTGTATTTGCTTTTGTATCCTGTTTTGTCTCCATGAATTTAGCAAATGCATCTTTTAATTCTGCGCTTGCTTTATCAGAAGAAGCACATTTCTCAACGCTTGCGATAGCCTGGTCACGTAATACTTCCTGACCAATCTGCATACCTAAACCATGCTCAGCGTTATCCTCGAATAAGGAGTTAGCCCAAGCTGGTCCTTTCTTGGAATCTTTGTTTACTGTATATGGTGATGTAGCAGCCGGGCCACCCCAGATAGAAGAACATCCGGTAGCGTTAGAGATGTACATATGCTCACCAAATAACTGTGTGATCAAACGAGCGTAAGATGTTTCAGCACATCCTGCACAAGATCCGGAGAACTCAAGTAATGGCTGGTTGAACTGAGAACCTTTTACAGTGTTGTCTGCTGGCATACCAGGTTTCTTGCTTACGTTAGCAACTAAGTAATCGAATACTGGCTGCTCGTCTGCCTGAGATTCCTGTGGAACCATCTCGATAGCACCAACCGGACATACTGTGATACACTCGCCGCATCCCATACAGTCTAATGGAGATACGCTCATTGTGTATTTGTACTCGCTTGCCTTTGGTTTTGTATCAGCAACTTTGATATTGGAAGGAGCTGCTTTTACTTCATCCTCACTTAACATGAACGGACGGATTGTTGCATGAGAACATACAAATGCACACTGGTTACACTGGATACATTTCTCTGCATTCCATGTAGGAACTGTTACAGCTGTACCACGTTTCTCGTATGCTGCTGCACCATGCTCGAACTGTCCATCAGGGTTGCCCATGAATGCAGAAACTGGTAATGAATCACCATCCATTAAGGAGATCGGGTTCATTAAATCTTCTACCATCTTAACTGTCTCTGGACGACCTGTTAATTTCTTAGGAGCCGGATCTGCTGCCGGGTTAGACCAGGAAGCCGGAACCTCTACTTTATGAACTGCATCAACACCAGCGTCGATTGCTTTGTAGTTCATCTCTACGACTGCATCACCCTTCTTACCATAGGATTTCTTAGCAGCCTGTTTCATGAAATCTACAGCCTCTTCGATTGGCATTACGTTTGCTAATTTGAAGAATGCGGACTGTAAGATTGTGTTTGTACGTTTACCCATACCGATCTCGATAGCTTTATCGATAGCGTTGATGGTGTATAACTGAATGTTGTTGTCAGCGATGTATTTCTTAGCAGCAGCATTTAAATGATGCTCTAATTCTTCATCTGACCACTGGCAGTTGATCATGAATACTCCGCCTGGTTTTACATCCTGTACCATCTTGAATCCTTTTGTTACATAAGATGGGTTGTGGCATGCTACGAAGTCAGCCTGATTGATGTAATACGGGCTTCTGATTGGCTTGTCACCAAATCTTAAGTGAGAAATTGTGATACCACCAGTTTTCTTAGAGTCATACTGGAAGTATGCCTGGATGTATTTATCTGTGTGGTCACCGATGATCTTGGTAGAGTTCTTGTTAGCACCTACAGTACCATCTCCGCCGAGACCCCAGAATTTACACTCAACTGTACCTTCTGCTGCAGTGATTGGAGCCGGTTTTACTTCCGGTAAGCTTAAGTTTGTAACATCATCAACGATACCGATAGTAAATCTGCTCTTTGGAGCATCTTTCTCTAACTCTTTGTATACTGCGAATAAGCTTGAAGGTGGTGTATCTTTAGAACCTAATCCGTAACGGCCGCCTGTTAATACGATTGTATCAAGACCTGCCTCACGAAGTGTGGTTGCTACGTCTAAGTATAACGGATCACCGAGTGCACCTGGCTCTTTTGTTCTGTCAAGAACAGCAACTTTCTTAGCTGTCTTAGGAAGAACTTTTAAGAATGCCTCAGATACCCATGGACGATATAAACGAACTTTGATAAGACCGACTTTCTCGCCCTTAGCTGTTAAGTAATCAATTACCTCTTCAGCTACATCATTAACAGAACCCATAGCTACGATAACACGGTCAGCATCTTCTGCTCCGTAGTAGTTGAATAAATCGTAGTTTGTTCCTAATTTCTCGTTGATCTTAGCCATGTATTTTTCAACGATTGCCGGTAACTCGTTGTAAGCTGTGTTACAAGCCTCACGATGCTGGAAGAAAACGTCTCCGTTCTCATGAGAACCACGCATAGCCGGATGCTCCGGATTTAATGCATGTGCACGGAATGCTTCAACTGCGTCCATGTTGCACATTTCTTTTAAGTCAGCGTAATCCCATTTCTCGATCTTCTGGATCTCGTGGGATGTACGGAAACCATCGAAGAAGTTGATGAATGGAACTTTTCCTTCGATTGTTGCAAGATGTGCAACCGGGCTTAAGTCCATAACTTCCTGTGGGTTGGTCTCACATAACATAGCGAAACCTGTCTGACGGCAGGCATATACGTCACTGTGATCACCAAAAATATTTAAAGACTGTGTAGCAACTGTACGTGCAGATACATCGAATACACATGGAAGCTGCTCACCTGCGATTTTGTACATATTCGGGATCATTAATAAAAGACCCTGTGAAGCTGTAAATGTAGTTGTTAAAGCACCTGCAGCAAGAGAACCGTGAACGGCACCTGCAGCACCTGCCTCAGACTCCATCTCTACGACTTTTACCTGATTACCAAAAATGTTCTCCTGTCCTGCTGCAGACCACTGATCTACGGTATCTGCCATCGGGCTGGATGGTGTAATTGGGTAAATAGCTGCAACATCAGTAAACGCATAAGCTACATGAGCTGCGGCTGTATTACCGTCCATTGACTGTTTTGCTCTGGACATTACTTATTCCTCCTTATTTTTGAAAAAATAAATGTGATACTGCATCACCCCATACTCCTGTGTGAAAAGCACAAAATGATACAATTTATCGACTTGAGTCATATTTTAGCATAGAATTCACCAAAAGAAAAGGTCTTTGACTGTACAAAAACAAGTGCAATCTCACATATATTTTCTTTCAAATTCTTCCAGTGGAATCGGTCTGTCAAATAAATATCCCTGTCCGTACAAAAATCCACAGCCACGCAAAAACTGAAGCTGCTCTTCCGTTTCAATCCCTTCAAATATCACTTCTTCTTTTGCAGAGTGGATAAAGTTTCCCATCTGTGAAACAAAATTCCGCTGTTCTTTTAAATTAATGCGGTCGGTAAAACTTTTATCGATTTTCACCACATCCGCCGGTATCTCAAGCAGCACGCCAAGCGAGGAGTATCCTGTTCCAAAATCATCGATCGCAATGCGGAAACCGAATTTTTCAAGTTCTGAAAGCACCCTTTTTAACTCATCTACATTTTCTACCACAACGCTCTCCGTAACTTCCACCTCAATATACTTCGGATCGATTCCATAATGATCCGCCATGCGTTTTAAGCGTCCGGCAAAATTTTTTCCACCGCTTTCAAAGTTGCGTCTCGAAAAATTGGTAGATATCGTAAACAGTTCTTTTCCTGCCTTTTTCCATCTTTTCATCGCACGCAGAAGCTGCTCATAAATGTAAAAATCAAGATCCACCACATATCCGATGTTCTCAAGCGGAGGTACAAATCTTCCCGGCATGATCATCTCACCGGTCTTTGTACGCCATCTTGCTAATGCTTCTGCCCCATATATCTTACGTTCTTCCAGATTAAATTTCGGCTGCAGATAAACTTCAAGTTCCCCTTGCTGCATGGCACCATAAAAACGTCCTGTAATCTGGATCGCATCATCACGTTTCGCGCGCATTTCTTCCTTATATACACAGATTCCGGAGCCACCCTGTTCTTTTACCAGTTTACGCGCCATGTTAGCGCTCTCCAATATCGTATCAAATTTTTCATTCAGATTTTCAATATGACAAATTCCAACCGAAAGTCTCAGTGTTCCGGAAGGATAGCGTTTTTTTAATTTTTCCTCGTAATGTTCTGTGCTCCATGCAACGAGTTTTTCTATTTCACTCTGATCTTTTCCTTTTAAAAGGAGGATAAAATAGTCAGAATACATCCGGCATGCCAAAAGCACTCTTTCATTTGTCTGTATACCCCCAGCAAAATCTTTTAAGATGGCATCTCCGATCTGTTGTCCGTAGTTTTCATTTACATATGAAAACTTATCAATATCTATATGGACGAGAGCATAGTGTTCCTGCCCCTGTTTTGCTTCTGCTAAAATATTTTTCAGTCTGTATTTAAACGCCTCTAAATTGTACAGTCCGGTAAGCTGGTCACGATCCTGCAGATGACGGATTTCTTTCTGATCATCCCTTAACTTATTGCGCAGTGATACAAAAACGGATGTTACTCTGGCAAGTTCACAAAACGTTGTTCTGTCCGCACTCTCAAAATAATTCTGTCTGTTTTGCACACCAAAATACAATCCTCCTGTCTTGCTGCCGGAATATTCAAATTTTGCTACTGCAATCTGCGTGATACGGTTTTCTCCTGTATTCCAGTTTTCAAACGACAATCTTTTATAGTGTGTTTCATCCGTATCATTCAGTATGACAAAATCTCCGCTGCCCGCTTCCACAACTTCGGTACGAATCGGCTTTATAACATTTTTTTCATAAATCTGTCCAAATGTACTCCAGTAATTGGTCAGCGTCATCTGCGGAATTTGTTCATCATATTCAAAAACTGCCACCATATCCAGATGATACCGCCTGCCGATTCTTTCAAGCAGCACATTCAGGGAACCATTCATATCTCTCGCATGAGATAAAAGCAAAAATGCCGTATTTAAAAATTCTTTGTCCATCCCCTGCTTTTTTTCATAATCCACATCTTTCCCACAGGTATCAATATTGCGTTTCGTATGAACCGTCTTATTTTTCCCCGCAAATGCATAATTGCTTTTTCCACTACGTTTGATCGCGTACATTGCACGGTCTGCCTGGTCAAACAGCTCTGTATAACAATTTCCATCCTGCCCGGACACCGCAAGTCCCACACTCATCGTCACATGTATGACCGCATCATCCCCGACCAGTTTTTTTTCTCCATGTCTGCAGAGTTCTTTTGCCTTTTGTTCCGCCTGTTTTAAAGTCGTATTATCCATCAGTACAAGAAATTCATCCCCGCCGACTCTTCCCACCAGTTTATGATCCGGAAACTGTTCTTCCAAAGCCGAAGCAATATCTGAAATCACCGTATCCCCCACCGTATGTCCGAACGTATCATTAATACTTTTAAAATTATCGATATCGATCAGAAACAATACATGTGTTCCTTCCGGATACTCCTTCAGTATTCTCTCCGCTTCCTCACCGGTTGCAACTTTATTGTAAAGATGCGTCAGCGGATCTCTGCGCATCTCTTCGGAAAGCTGCTCCTGTATCTTTCTGTCAGAACTGATATCATAACTTCTTCCAATGATCTTTAAAATTTTTCCGTTTGTGCCCCGGATACTCCGGTACACGGTCCGGTACCAGCAATATTGTGGTATTCCTCCTCCAAGGGCTGTATTCATCCGGTAGTCAAATGAACCTGACATCTCCCTTTCGGATGCATTCTGAATCACTTCCCGGTATAACGTCTGTTCATCTTTATGGATAAAAGCAAGCCACTTTTCAATTTCCATATAATCCTGATCATCTTTTTGCAGACGTCCATTGATATGGTATTTGTGCGGAATCCGGAATCTTTTTCCTTTCACATCGTACTCAAAAGGTACATCATCCGTCACTTCCTCTAACATGGAATACTGTTCATTTAATAAAAGCAGCTCATCTTCCAGTTCTTTCCTGTCATTGGTATTCTTACAGATCAAAAGGTAATACGGCACGGCATCCTTATAATAATAGATACTGCACCAGAATTTTACCCAGCAGATCTGCCCCTGCCCTGAAATAATTCTTACCTCGATCTCTTCCGCCCTTTTCTGTTCCCGGCATTTTTCAATCATGTCTTCAAAGGCACCTGCATCCTGCAGATAAACACAGTCGTAAAAGTCACGGTTCCTGTCCGGTTCCGCCTGTTCCCCATGTCCTATCGCCTTCATAAACTCCGCATTTGCGATATCGATCTGCAATGAATGTCCACCTTTTAATACTGCAACCCCCATCGGAAACTCATAGATCAGTCCCTTTCTATTTTCCTTCTCCATTTTTTCTCCATTCGCGTATGTAAAAACCTGTTTTCAAGCATGTTGACTCTCTTGCGTTCATTATATCATGCGCAGAACCAGCACATGATCCCATTCACCGTTCGTCAATCATGCAGGCATGTTGACTCTCTTGCGTTCATTATATATCATCCTTCTTCCAAAATCCATGTAATTTCCAAAACTTGGTGTTTTCCCATAAAAATAGGAAGTTTCGGTTGCAATCTCCCCACTTTTCTAGTATGATACGAATTGGTGCAATTACGGTATAATGGCGGTTTGCAACAGCATCCGCACAATCAATATTAACAAATCAGGAGAATAACAACTATGATCAGTGCAAATAACGTTACGCTTCGGATTGGCAAAAAAGCCCTGTTCGAGGACGTCAATATTAAGTTTACTGAGGGAAACTGTTACGGTCTTATCGGTGCAAACGGTGCCGGAAAGTCCACCTTTTTAAAAATTTTATCCGGTCAGTTAGAACCAACCGGAGGTGACGTTACGATCACACCCGGCCAGCGTCTTTCTTTCCTGCAGCAGGATCACTTCAAATATGATGAATATACGGTTCTCGATACTGTCATCATGGGTAACAAACGCCTCTATGACATCATGAAAGAAAAAGATGCCATTTACATGAAAGAAGACTTTACGGATGAGGATGGTATCCGTGCGAGTGAACTTGAAGCAGAGTTTGCTGACATGGACGGATGGAATGCAGAATCTGACGCTGCAACACTTCTCAACGGTCTTGGTATTCCGACCGAAGAACATTATACACAGATGGGCGATATGCCTGGTCCTTTAAAAGTCAAGGTCTTACTCGCACAGGCATTGTTCGGTAATCCGGATATCCTTCTTTTAGATGAGCCGACCAACCACTTAGATCTCGATGCGATCAACTGGTTAGAGGAGTTTTTGATCAACTTCGAAAATACAGTCATCGTGGTATCCCATGACCGTTATTTCTTAAACAAAGTCTGCACCAATATTGCAGATATTGATTACGGCAAGATCCAGCTGTATGCAGGTAACTACGATTTCTGGTATGAGTCCAGCCAGCTTCTTGTAAAACAGATGAAAGAAGCCAACAAGAAGAAAGAAGAAAAAATCAAAGAGTTACAGGACTTTATCTCCCGTTTCTCTGCAAACGCTTCCAAATCTAAACAGGCTACTTCCAGAAAACGTGCTTTAGAGAAGATCCAGTTAGATGAGATCCGTCCTTCCAGCCGTAAATATCCATACATCGACTTCCGCCCGAACCGTGAGATTGGAAACGAGGTCCTCATGGTGGAAAATCTGTCCAAGACCATTGATGGAGTAAAGGTTCTGGACAACATTTCCTTCACTCTTGGTCGTGAAGATAAGGTTGCCTTTGTGGGTGCCAACGAGCAGGCCATCACAACCTTCTTCAAAATCCTTACAGGTGAAATGGAGCCGGATGAAGGAAATTACAAATGGGGCGTTACCACTTCCCAGGCATATTTCCCGAAGGATAACACACAGGAATTCGATAACGACCTTACTATCACCGACTGGCTGACACAGTACTCCGAGATCAAGGACGCAACCTACGTCCGTGGATTCCTTGGCCGTATGCTTTTCCCTGGTGAGGATGGTGTAAAACGTGTCCGTGTTCTTTCCGGTGGTGAAAAGGTTCGCTGTCTTCTTTCCAAGATGATGATCTCCGGTGCCAATATCCTGATCCTGGATGAGCCAACCAACCATCTGGATATGGAGTCTATCACAGCACTGAACAACGGACTGATCAAATTCCCGGGAGTGATCCTTTTCACCTCACACGATCACCAGTTTGTACAGACAACTGCAAACCGCATCATGGAGATCCTTCCTAACGGCAAGCTGGTAGACAAGATCACCACTTACGACGAGTATCTTGCCAGCGACGAAATGGCCAAGAAGCGTCACGTATTCCAGGTTAACGAAGAGGACGCACAGGATAACTAAATCCCATGCTTCTGTAATAAAAAAACTCCCCTGCTTCCGCCTTTACAGGCAGTTAGGGGAGTTTTTTTATCTGTTTTATATGCGCTTACTCCATGGTGATCGGAGCAAGCTTGCCCTGTGTTACATCCAGAAGATCTTTAAGCGGTACCTTCAGGGTAAGGCCTACTCTTCCACCACTTACATAGATCTCATCAAAGTTTTCAGCAGACTGATCAAACACCACCGGATAATTTTTTTTCATTCCAAGAGGGCTGCAGCCTCCGCGGATATAGCCCGTGATCTTTGTAAGATCCTTTACATGGATCATATCTACTGTTTTTTCGCCTACAGACTTTGCGGCTGCCTTACGGTCCACCTCTTTCTCAATCGGAACTACAAACACATAGTAGCCGCCGCTTTTCCCTTCCATGACCAGGGTCTTAAAGGACTGATCATGAGGGGCTCCTGTGATGTCTGCACAGTGGATCCCATCTATGAACTCTCCACAGTCATATGCGATCGCTTCATATTTTACTTTTTTTCGATCCAGCATTCTCATTGCGTTTGTTTTGGCTTCTTTTCCCATTTCTGTCACTCCTCGGATTTTTCTCAGTTGTCTTTCCACTCATCAAGCTCATCCAGATCCTCATCATTCATCAGATCCGGATCATCCCTGTAATTTCCATATTCTTCCTGCTCATCAAAATCCGCCATATTTTCAATATCCATCCGACGTCTTTTCTGCTGCAGTTTTTCAAAATCTTTATAGCTGTCCCTGTTTTCCGACTCATCAAAACGATCATAGTCTTCATGATCCTCCGGATCTGCATAGCGGGATCTGCTTCCCGTTCCTGCATTCCTTCGTTCCCTAGTGCTGCTCTGACTGTATCTGCGGCCTCTTCTGTCATCCGAAGCATAATTTCTGTCGGAGGTTCTGTTTCTGCCGGAGGTTCCGGAAGTGCTTCTTCTTTCAGTGGAACTGCCTTTGCTGTTTCTTTCGCTTCCGGATCTTTTTCGGCTGTCTGCATAATTTCTTTCTCGTCTGTCAGAGTTGCGTCCTTCTCTGTCAGATGGTCTGCGGGAACGTCTTTCACCCCGGCTTTCCCGGTCATCGTTTGCCCGGTTTTCGTATGTATATCTGTGATCGTCCCTGTTACGGTCAGAGGTGTATTCACGACTGTTTCCTCTACGGTCCCTTCCTGCCGGCTTCCTGGTCTCCTCCGGCAGAGTTCCATCGTCGTCATCCTCTTCTTCGTCATCTTCCTCATCGTATCGGTCTTTGTTGATGGCGAACTGGATAAGCATACCAAGGATCGCAATTCCCGCTGCCATACCGACGCCATATGGAAACTGCGCCAGCCCTGCGATCTTTGCAATGGATAATCCTGCCAGAACACCACCCAGTATACTGGTTCCGACAATGATCACTCCTTTCGCATAACGCATAGCAAGTACTCCCAGTCCCACGCCGATAAGGATGCACAGGAAAAAAGAAAAAGAACTGGTCGGATGAATCAGATAGATACTCAATGTTATTCCGATACCAAATCCCAGTACAAAGATTCCTGCCCTGTAGATCAGAAACGAAACAACAGCCAGTACGATCCCCAGTCCCGCCATGGCACCTGCGATCACCATTTTATCCTGAACACCGGACATATAGGTTACACCAAAGCCGGCGCCTGCTCCGATGATAAATCCAAAGATCATCATCCAGAACCGGAGGATACGATATCCCAGGATACAGTTCAAAAGCCCGAAAACGCAGAGCACTCCATATACGATCACCAGCAGCTGGCTGATCTGTTCCATACCTCCTGCTCTCTGCAGTATGTCAAATCCTCTTGACAACATATCCATATTCATAACTTACTCCTCTCTTTCCAAAACCTCCGGAAATCTTCCCGAAGATGTTTCAGAAAATAAAATATATGGTATAAAAATTATCCATCACTCCATAATGATACTCCACCTGACCAAGTCCGTGAAGTTTCATATAATACTGTGCCACATTCTGTACCACGCCATCATCCAGCAGTTCCTGACAGGCTTCGGAAAAAGCTTCCTGACTGCCAAACTTGAAACGCACTACAGCCGCACCATTATCCAGTCTCATCTTACAATAATCATATATGTCCTGCCAGCTGTAATCTTCAAAGTACCCCTGGTTCAGCACATAAAAATCCAGATCCTTCGCAGTACATGCCGGAACTGTCAGTTCTTCCGATGGTGTATAGGTTTTTTCATATTCTTCCGGGAAAGGGCAGAGATAATCGTAAATGATCGTCTTATGTTCTTCCAGCTGTGCGGCATCTCCATTTAAAAAATCCGGCTGATCCCCATTGGTAGCATCTACATAATAATACTCCTGGCCTATTTTTACAATATCCCATGCATGACCCTCTGTACTTCCTTTTGTGCTTCCGTCCACATAAATACAGGGAATATCCAGCCTTTCCAGAAGATACTGGACAGCTCCTGCATATCCGGCACAGACTGCGGATTTTTTCCAGAAAACACCTGCTATGCTCTGATCATCCTCCCCGGTCTGATACTGGGTATGGTCAATAACATACGTATAAACAATGCGTACCTTCTCGTAGTCACCGGCATCCTCCGGGATCAGGGCTCTGACCTCCTGAAAGCTCTGCTCCATCGCCGTCTGTATCTCATCGATCTCGCCGTCTGTATAAGTATAGCCTGGAGTAAAAACGCAATAATCACTGTCTGAATACGTAGTTTTGTAGATTTTTTCACGATTGTGGACCCAGAATATCTCCGGGTGGTCTTTCAATACTGCATGATAGCTTCTGTCAATACTGTCATCATCGGAGATTGTCAGATAAAACTCCTTTTCCCGGGCACGGATTCCTTTCAGCAGCTCCCGATATACTCTCTGCTCTTCTTCCGTAAGCTGTTTGAAATAATATTCCTGATGCCCTTCTTCGCTCTGGGCAACCTCCATCTGACGCAGTTCCTCTACTTCCTTTGGTTCGCCTGAAATAATGCTCTTTGCTATGGAGCGGATCTGACCCAGTGCCCCTGCCGAAGTGCTAAAGGGCTGAAGGATCACTGCAGCTGTAAGCACTGCGGCTGCCATGGGGCAGAAATTTCTTTTTTTCATAATATCATGTCCTATGTCTGAAGCAGCGATTGTAAGAAAGGGCAGCCTCCCGTGGGAGACTGCCCTTATCTTCAATCGCTGTCCCTTAGTTTTCCATTTCCAGTGTTTCTACATCATCATCAAATGTATCCACTGCATCGTCCATGGTCTCCTGATCCAGAGTCAGCGTCTCAACTTCATCTTCTTCCTCATCCTCCTGCAAAGCCTTATTCTTAAAATCTGCAAGAAGGTCACTGGAAACAGTATCACCGGATGCCAGTGCATCCTTCAGTGCATCAGATCTAACCACATCCGTGAGGAGCTTTTCTGCACTCTCCTCTGTCAGAACATCATTCTCTGTAGCTGTGGTCTTATTTTCCTCCGCTGTTGTATCCTGATAGAAGGATGGCTTTCTGATATAACGGAAGCTTGCACTGTATGCCTCACCAACCGTTACACCATTCTTGCTTGAGGAACAATGTACTGCGATCCAGTCGCCGGAATCCGTCTTTCCGCACAGGATACCAACGTGGTTGTTGCTTCCTGCTTCCGGTCCTCTCTGGAATACCAGATCTCCTGGCTGTGCATCTGCTTCGCTGACAACACCGGCCTTCTCCCACTGGTCAGAGGTTCCGTCTCCAACTGCTGCCTGCATTCCCTGATCCTTATATCCATTGATCACTGCCCAGGTAACAAAGCCGCTGCAGTCCAGACCATATGCACGGAGCGTACCGGAGCTTCTGCTGCCGTCTGCAGATACCTTCTCAACGGAGCCCCAGCTTGGATCTTCTCCGATCACCGTAGATTTACCGCCCCAGAAATATCCGACCTTACCAACCAGTGAATACGCTGCGGTGATAACATCTACACGATCCTCAGAAACATTGTCTCCCACGCTTTCACGGACAAAGCCCTTGGATGCGGTAACTACCGCACAGAGAAGCTTACAGTCTGTTTCCACATATTTCTTAAGGACGCTTCTGTCTTCCTTTGCAATATTGTTCTTCTTGATGTAGTAGTTGATCTTGCGATTTCCGTAGGATATCTTGGTAATATCCTGCTTGTCCCTGACGATGGGGTTCATCTCCGCAAAAATCCTTGCCAGATCATCCTTGCAGGATGCATCCAATGTAAATGACGTTGCTCCTGCTTTGCTCTTTTCGTAAATATAAACAGCAAGGATATCCTGCCAGTTTCTTACCAGAAGTGTATTCTCCGTATCGGTAAGCTTGTTCTTCTCTTTATATTCTCTTTCGATCTCTTCCATGACAGAAGCAAAATCATCAGAGAAGGACAGATGATAATTGCTCTTAAGACTATCCAGATAAAAATCCTTGCCCGCATGGAGATTGGATACCATATTTGTCACATAAACAGGATCTCCGATCTGTGTTGCTGTGGCGTTATTTCCATCTGTGATCTCTGTATTCTTGTTATCTTCCGTGCTGCTATCATCTTTTTTGTTGTCTTTTTTGTTATCACTGTCGTTCTTGTCGACAGCTGCAAGCTTGGCTTCTGCCTCAGTCAGGATCTTATAATTCGTAACCTTGGCCTTTTCTGTATTAGACAGTGCCTCATAAGCTGCACGTACGCTATCTATCTCCGCTTTATCTGCTGCTGTGATCGTTCTGCCTGCCAGTGCTTTGATCTTCCGGATCACCGCCTGTACCTTTGCAGAGTCATCCCTGGCCGGTCTTGCCGTCGGTGCAGGTGTTGCGGTTGGCTCCGGCGTTGCCGTTGGTGCAGGTGTCGCTGTCGGCGCAGGTGTTGCAGTTGGCTCCGGTGTTTCCGTCGGCGCAGGTGCCGGTGTATCTGTTGGCTCCGGCGCTGTAGTTGGTTCCGGTTCCGGTGCAGCAGTTATTTCCGGTTCCGGTGCAGCTGTCGGCACCGGTTCTGCCGGAACTTCTGGTTCCGGTTCACTTACCTCGCTCCCGTCTCCTGAAACACCTTCCTCAGCAACAACATTATCTGCTTCCTCGGCGGCTTTTACTCCGGTTGGAATTGCCAGTACCATAGCTGATAACATCGTGATGCAAAAAAACTTATTCAGGTACTTGTTCTTCATATTTATTAAGATGCTCCCTTCTTTCCTTGAACATCCCTTTACTTCCCCTATAATAAAGGTCTGCCTTAAACCATTTTAGATAACCTAAAGTTTAACTCCACTTATTTTAGCATAGGAATTTTGTGAAATCAACCGTTCTCACCGGATATCCTTTTCAATTTATCTATTTTTCACTTTTTATTCACATTTTCGTAAGAAACATTTATATTCAAAAAACTGCGATGTTTTCACACCGCAGTTTTCTCGTATACTGTCAGACAGCAGTTACCGGCTGTCCTTCCATATGAAACTGTCTTCTGACACAGAGCTGAAAAATTCCTTGTATCACCTGATAACATACACTGAGAATAAAGCGAATATCATCCGCAATACAGCGTGGGCTTTCCAGATAATACGCATGACGTTCACGAATATACTCCACAAGCTCCTCAAAGCTGTCAAAATGCTTCGCTTCTTCCAGCTGGCTATCTGCTCTGCCACTTAAAATGCATTCTTTCAACCGGTTCTTCAGCTCTGCCTCATAGGAATTATGTTCTGCAAGACTCCCTTTATATGTCCTGTTATGAGGAAAAGTAAAATAATCAGCCATATAATGCATGACCTCACCGAATCTACGCCAATACACCCTGGCATTTTCTTCCTCCGGGTTTCTCTCAACCAGTTCCTTCATCTTATTCTGAAGCTGATTGAATGTTCCAAAAAACTCATGTCTGGTAGTAAGAAACGACGGTCTCAGATCCGGCATAATGTTACCCAGGCAAAACGCTTTTCTGTGTTGCTGAAGACTGTACACCTCAGACATCTGATCAGCCAGGTATCTGCCCAACAGTATATGTGATTTTTTACGCAATTTTTTCCCTCTTCCTTCTTTCCTGATCCAGATCCTGACCGGCCAACAGTAATTTGGTTCCGCCCGGTCCTCTTCTGGGATCCATAAATCATCCGTTTACCGGAACCAACTTTACTATAGCACCAATCCTTTAAATAAGCAAATAAAGTTTGCATAAAATAAATGTTTTTTCTTTCCAGTTTAAATCTCCCTAAAATCCGGTGCTCCGTACAGATCGTATGGGGTGCTCTGGTATAAGAAAGAACTGCTTTCTGAGATGGCAGGATAAGCAGATCAACGTTGAATGTTTTGCTTCAATCCGGTATAATAATAACAGGAACCTGACTTATTAAGAAGGGAGCGTGAAAATATGCCATTACTCAAAGAAGATACTTATACTATAGAAGATATATATGCTCTTCCAGAGCGAGAACGTGCTGAACTGATTGACGGACAAATTTATTATATGGCTCCGCCCAGTCGTAAACATCAGCGGATTTCAACAAGGCTTACTAGCATTATTGATCGTTACATTGAAGATCATCAAGGACAATGTCAAGTTTATGCTGCCCCGTTTGCTGTTTATCTGGATGAATCCACAAACACATATGTGGAACCGGATATCTCTGTTATCTGTGATCCAAATAAACTGAATGACAAGGGCTGCAATGGTGCTCCTGACTGGATCATTGAGATTGTATCTCCTGCAAGTAAACGGATGGATTACTACAACAAGCTCTTTAAATACAGAACCGCAGGCGTAAAAGAATATTGGATTGTTGATCCTGACAAGAGCAGAATTATTGTATACAATTTTGAGCAATCTACTATGGAGGAATATTCCTTTACGGATTCTGTCAAGGCTGGAATTTACAGTGATCTGTTGATTGATTTTAGTATATTAAATTTTTAACATAATTGTATTCTAACCACTCTCAAAATTGAAGTTTTTCCGAAAAACAAAAGTTGGCGATTCCCTATATAGGACAAGGGTTTACGCCAACTTTTTATTATATCTCTCTTGAAATTTTATCTACACCATTTTTACCCCATTTTTGTAAAAACTTTCGTGAATTTACGACAACTTATATGAAGTTATCCGCCCTCTTCCATTTTCATGCCAAAATCCCCAGAAACAGCTCAACCATGCGGTTTTCAAGTCCCTTAAATCTCCCTGAAATCCGGTGCTCCGTACAGATCGTATGGGGTGCTCTGGTATACGTAGTAATTCAGCCAGTTTGTATACAGATTGTTTGCATGTGCTCTCCAGGTAAGCATTGGTTTGTTATTTGGATCGTCATCTTTATAATAATTCTTGGGGATTTCAATAGGAAGTCCCTTGGCAAGATCACGCTTATACTCTCCATCCAGAGTTACTCTGTCATATTCTGGGTGCCCCATAACAAAAATCTTACGTCCATCCTCTGCCATGGCAAGAAACAGTCCCGCTTCTTCGCTTTCTGCCAGAACTGTAAGATCTTTGCACGCATGAATATCCGCAATCGGTACTTCCGTATGTCTGGAATGTGGAGCAAGAAATACATCATCAAAGCCACGTACCAGCGGGATTTTCCGGTTCAGTACTTTGTGCCAGAAAAGGCCAAACATTTTTTTGTCCAGTGGTTTCTTCTCAAGTCCATAAAAATAATACAGACTGGCCTGTGCTGCCCAGCAAAGGAAGATCGTGGAAGTCACATGCTCCTCTGTCCAGTCCATAATCTCTGTCAGTTCATTCCAGTAATCCACCTCTTCAAAAGGCATCTGCTCAACCGGAGCTCCGGTGATAATCATTCCGTCAAATTTGCGTTTTTTTACATCTGTGAATGTTTCATAAAATTTATTCAGATGGCTGAGGGATGTATTCTTAGCCTCATGGCTCTCCACCGCCATAAAAGTCACATCTACTTGCAGCGGTGAATTGGAAAGAGAACGCAATAGCTGCAGCTCTGTTTCTTCTTTCAGCGGCATCAGATTCAGAATCAGAATCTGAATCGGACGGATGTCCTGGTGCATGGCACGTTTCTCATCCATCACAAATATATTTTCTCTTTCAAGAATCTCCTTTACAGGCAGATCCCCCTGTGTTTTGATCGGCATTGTTCGCCCTCCTTTATATATAAGCGGAATTTATCAAAACCGCTCTGTTACAGTTCTTACTGCTGTTTTGTAAGTTCCAGAAAATCTTCTTCGGAAAGAATCGGAATTCCCAGTTCTCTTGCTTTTTTATTTTTGGATGAATTGGACTGAATATCATTGTTAATCAGATAATTGGTCTTTTTTGTAACAGAGCCTGTCACTTTACCACCCAGAGATTCAATCAGTTCCTTTGCCTCGCTTCGGTTCCCGAAATGCTCCAGGCTTCCTGTAATTACAAAATTCATTCCTGCAAAAATCTGTTCCTGTTTCGGTCCTTCTTCCTGAATGTGAAGAAAACTCATAAGATGATCCAGCCGGCGGTTATTCTCCGCATCCTGAAAATATGCCACCAGATTTCCGGCAATTACAGGCCCGATCGTATCAATATCACTGACCTCTTCCAGACTGGCATGCCGAATTTTCTCCAGATCGTTATCAAAATGGCGGCAAATCACCTTCGCATTGGCAAGACCAATATTTGCAATTCCAAGGCTGTAAATCACCCTCGGAAGAGTCGTTTCTTTTGCCCGTTCCAGACTTTCTATGAGATTATCATAAGATTTCTGTCCAAAGCCTTCCATTTCCACAATCTCATCCCGGTATCGGCCAATCTCAAAGATATCTCCAAAATCATGAATGAATCCCCGGGCAATAAATTTTTCCAGTGTCGCTTCCGAAAGGCCGTCAATATTCATGGCATCTCTGCTTGTAAAAAGCCCGAAAGATTTGATTTTTTTTGCCGGGCATCCCGGATTAACGCAGAAAAGGCACTCCACATCATTTTCTTTTTTTATAACGGTTTCCTGCCCACAGGCCGGACAGATATGAGGAACCGGAGCGTTTCCGGTTCCTGTCAGATTTTCCGCTATCTGTGGAATAATCATATTCGCTTTATATACACGGATGGTATCTCCAATTCCCAGTTTCAGTTCTTTCATAATACTGATGTTATGCACACTGGCACGACTCACTGTAGTACCTTCCAGTTCCACCGGTTCAAAAATAGCCACCGGATTGATCAGACCGGTTCTGGATGGACTCCATTCAATCTCCAGAAGTTTCGTATCACGCATTTCATCTGCCCATTTAAAGGCCATGGCATTTCTGGGGAACTTGGCTGTAGTTCCAAGGGATTCCCCATAGGAAATATTATCATACAATGCCACCAATCCATCCGACGGGAAATCATTCTTTGTGACCGCATCTGCAAAATAATCCATGGCAGCATCCAGAGTATCCCCTGTGACTTTGCGGTATTCTACCACATCAAATCCCTGCGCGTTCAGCCACCGGAACTGCATTTCCCTGGAATTCTGAAAATCCACACCATCCGCACTTACCAGTGAAAACGCATAAAAGCGGACATTTCTTTTTGCCGTAATCTCGTTATTCAGCTGACGTACAGAGCCACTGCAGAGATTCCTCGGATTTTTGTATTTTGCATCTGCATCGCCGATAGTTTCATTAATTTTTTCGAAGTCAGAATATGTGATAATTGCCTCACCCCGCAGAATCAGACGTCCTTTAAAAGAAATCTTAAGCGGGATATTTTTGAAAACTTTTGCATTATTGGTAATAACTTCACCTACAATACCATTTCCTCTGGTAACTGCCTTTACCAGTTCTCCATTTTCATAGGTAAGTACAATCGTAAGTCCGTCCAGTTTCCAGGAAAGAAGCGTTGGATGTTCTCCGATAAATTCACGCAATGCTTCCCGCTCCTTGGTCTTATCCAGAGACAGCATTGGCCGCTCATGCTCCTCCTTGGGAAGCTGGTCTACTGCTTCATAGCCAACACTAACGGTTGGACTGTCTGCCAGAACGATTCCTGTTTCTTTCTCCAGTGCGCTCAGTTCGTCGTACAGCGCGTCGTACTCCACGTTGGGCATAATCTCCCTGTCCTCCTGATAATACGCCCTGGACGCTTCCCGAAGCTTTTCTCCCAGCTCTTTCATTCTTTTTATGGATGTTTCGCTCATGGCTTCCTCCTGTCTCTTTTTCTGTTCTTTTTGAGGAAAGCATTTCCTCCAGCTTTTTTCTTTCCTCCGGCCGTATCTCCCGGTATTCTCCTTCTGCAAGGCCATCCAGATACAGATTCATAATCCGTACTCTTTTTAATGTCACAACTTTATAGTCAAAATATTCACACATACGACGGATTTGCCGGTTCAGTCCCTGCGTGAGAATAATCTGGAAACTGTTTTTTCCAGTTTTTGTTACCTTACAGGGACGTGTAACAGTATCCAGAATTGGCACGCCGCCGCTCATACCCCGGATAAATTCTTCGGTTACCGTTTTATTGACCGTTACCTGATATTCCTTTTCATGATAATTTCCTGCTTTCATGATACGATTCACAAGATCTCCCTCATTGGTGAGAAGAAGAAGACCCTCTGACTCCTTGTCCAGGCGGCCTACTGGATATATCCTTACCGAATAATTCAAATATTCTGTCACGGTTATTTCATCTCGCTGCTGTCTGGTACTGCAGACAATTCCTTTCGGTTTATAAAAAAGAAGCAGAATCTTTTTTTCCTGTTTTTTTATCGGTTTTCCGTCAATACAGATCTTATCCTCTGCTGATATCTTCATTCCCGTAGAAACAGGCATTCCGTTTACGGTCACACGTCCTGCTTCTGTCAATCTGTCTGCCTCTCTTCGGGAGCAGACACCTGCATCGCTTAAATATTTATTAATTCTGATTTTTTCGTCCATTGTTCTATTATATATTTTTTCCCATATATTCGCAACCGGTTATTTTCCTTGTATTTTATGTGCATGTATTGTATGATAAACAAAAACATACCAGTAATCAGGAGGAAAAATTATGCCAGACCGTAATCCGAAAATAAACCGGCTGCTGATTTTTATTACTGTTTTTTTATGTCTGATCTGCGGTCTTCTGTTTACTCAGTCATCTGCCGGTCCATTTGGAAACAATTATAATTCTGTTGTCACCGGAAATACAGACGATATTTCCATTATGGCCTCCAATTCAGGCCATAATTCCACATCATCCAGCACGGAGGTTTCCGCTACTCCGTCCATAACACCATCTCCGGCACCTTCCAAAGTTCCGGAAAACGGAAATGTTTCTCCGGAAGCCGAAAACGGCATCTGGACAGCGGATGGATCAGACTGGAAATTTCTTGTAAACGGAGAAGCCTACACTGGCTGGCTCACCGATACTGACGGACACAGATATTATTTCAGCGAAAATGGTGTCATGCAGCGTGGCTGGATCAAGCTCAACAAAAAACGCTATTATCTGGACGAAGATGGAATTCTTCAAACGGGCACCCTTACCATTGACGGTAAGAAATACACCTTTGCCGCAGATGGTTCCATCAAAAAATGATATTTCATTATATCGGAACAATCGAGTAGGAGGGAAAATTAAATAAATTTTCCCGACCTCTCACACCACCGTGCGTACGGTTCCGTACACGGCGGTTCAACCAACTTAACAAGTAACACACCTTTCGGTGTAGTAATCTAACATAGAGACTAATCCAAACTTGGTTAGTCTTTCTTTGTTTATTGCAAAATTCATAACTCTTCGCTGACACACATAA
>OGRG01000846.1_pt1 | contig 24801 bp, 17 predicted proteins | sample 1553501 | NCBI WGS metagenome assembly OGRG01 (sample SAMEA2580018, study PRJEB22360) | human gut metagenome | biome: human gut; feature: human-associated habitat; material: faeces | place: Denmark | collected 2008/2010 | reverse complement strand
CAGGAACATCATATTTCGTCTGTACCGTTTTTCTTTTCATAAACCTATAAAATCACGACTTGTGAGAGGACGCTTATATCTGCCCTTCACGCCCTATAAAAGCACCACAGAATCTGCGACACTACGCTAATTAAACTCCGGTTAACCCATAATTACTTTGACGTGCACTTCTTTTTTTGCTGCATCCACAGGAATGAGATTACCCTCAATTGCATTGCCATCCACCGTAACGGAAGCAACACCTTTTTCTACATGATTCGGGTTTTCAACCTCAATGTGGTAAGTCGTGCCACGGAAATCACGTTTGGCGGTGAAGCCGTCCATAAAGGAAGGGATGCAGGGATCTACGATCAAACCGTCATAATCCGGGCGGATACCGAGGATATACTGGGAAGCATTTAAGAATGTCCATGCAGCAGTACCGGTCAGCCAGCTATTTTTTGCCTCTCCGAAGTTTGGAGCGTCTTTACCGGCAATCATCTGGGAGTATACATATGGCTCTGTGCGATGAATTTCACTGATATCTTCGATATATGCCGGACAGGTTCTTGTGTAGACCTGCCATGCACGGTTTCCACGGCCAACAACGGTTTCTGCAATGGAGATCCATGGGTTGTTGTGACAGAAAATACCGGCATTCTCTTTGTATCCTGGTGGATAAGAAGAGATTTCACCGAGCTCAACATGATATCTGTGATAAGGTGGCTGCAATAATACAATACCGTATTTGGTATCCAGATATTTTTCAACAGATTCCATTGCTTTTAAGCAGTTGCCTTCTTTTAAGCCAATCTCTGCCATGACACAGAAGCCCTGTGGCTCAATGTAAATCTTGCCATCTTCGCATTCTTTGGATCCGATTTTATTTTTATAATGATCGTATGCACGCAGGAACCACTCTCCGTCCCAGCCGGCATCCAAAACTGTTTTTTCCATATCTGCAATGGCTTCTTCTGCAAGCGCAGCCTCCTCAGCCATGCCACGGTGTCTGCAGATTTCCACGTAATCTTTTCCATAGCGTACAAACATTCCGGCAATAAAAACAGATTCTGCATTAGGCCCTTCCGATGGACCAAAGGTCTGGAACGATTCGCCTGGCTCTGTAGAGAAGCAGTTTAAGTTCAGACAGTCATTCCAGTCAGCACGTCCGATCAGCGGAAGTTTGTGTGGACCACGGTGTTCCATGGTATAGTGGAAGGATCTGCGTAAGTGTTCCATAAGATCCGTTGCTTTGGAATCATCATTATCATAAGGTGTGCGCTCATCCAGAATGGAGTAGTCGCCGGTTTCTTTGATATAGGCGGCAGTTCCGGCAATAAGCCACAGTGGATCATCGTTAAAACCGCTTCCAATGTCCGAGTTTCCTTTTTTTGTAAGTGGCTGGTACTGATGATAAGCGCTTCCATCTTCAAACTGTGTGGAAGCAATGTCTAAAATTCTCTGACGTGCGCGGTCTGGTATCAGATGAACAAAGCCCAAAAGATCCTGACAGGAATCACGGAATCCCATTCCACGTCCGATGCCGGATTCGTAATAGGAAGCAGAACGGCTCATATTAAAGGTTACCATACACTGATACTGATGCCAGATGTTTACCATGCGGTCAAGCTTTTCCTCTTTGGAAGAAACAGTAAAATGGCTGAGCAGTTTTTCCCAGTAAGCTTTCAGATCAGCAAGTGCCTGGTCTGCTTTTTCTGTTGTGTTGAATTTTTCTAATAATTTTTCAGCAGGAGTGCGGTTGATGATACCATCTTCCGGTCTGCCAACCCATTTTTCTGCTGCCGGATTCTCCACATAACCGAGAACAAATACATAAGTTCTGGATTCGCCCGGAGCAATGGTTACATCTAACTGATGGCTGCCGACCGGAGCCCAGCCGCTTGCAACAGAATTTTTGCAGGAGCCGGATACGACAACGTCAGGAGCCGAATTTTCACCGTACGCACCAAGAAATGCATCACGACTTGTATCAAATCCGGCAATCGGAGCATTGACGGAGTAAACAGCGTAATGGTTTCTTCTTTCCCGGTACTCGGTTTTATGATAGATGGCGGAACCATGGATTTCAACCTCGCCGATGGAGTAGTTACGCTGGAAGTTTGTCATATCGTCCATTGCATTCCAGAGACAGAACTCTACATAAGAAAAAATGGAAAAATGTTTTTCTTCTTTACTGTGGTTGGTCATGGTCAGCTTATTGATCTCGCAGGTGCTTCCAATCGGAACGAAGTCTGTCAGCTCTGCGGCAAGATCATTTTTGCTTCCTTTAAAAATGGAATAACCGATACCGTGATGACATTCATAGGAATCCAGATCAGTCTTGGTTGGCATCCAGCCCGGATTCCAGATGGTATTTCCTTCTTTAATATAGTAGTAATGTCCGTTGCTGTCTCCGGGAACATTGTTGTAACGGTATCTGGTAAGACGTAACAGCTTTGCATCTTTATAAAAGCTGTAGCCGCCGCATGTGTTTGAAACTAATGAAAAGAAATCTTCACAGCCGAGGTAATTAATCCAAGGCAGTGGTGTTTTTGGGGAAGTGATGACATACTCTTTTGCATTATCATCGAAATATCCGAATTTCATATAAATCCTCCTTGTTTTGCGAAGCAAAATGCGACTGTCCATACAGGAGCAGAGGATTTGGCCTCCTTGTTTTGCATATTACTTAACGAAAACGATTAAGTAAATATTCCTTATATAAAATTATATCTTGCAGAATTATAAAAATCAACAAAAAATCCTTTGAAATAAGCAAAAACAGCACTTTTAACAAAAATTACAACCTAATATAGAAGAAAGCAACAAAAGAAGGTTAAGCTGGATAATTAAGCTTGAAATACGAAAACGTATAAGGTTTTGCTGCAAAAACTGTTAAAAAACAGAAAGAATCATAAAAAATGCACAAAAAATCAGAAATAAAAATGTAAAATTAGCCGAAATGTCAAAAAAGTATTGCAATCCACTTGCATAAGAGCTATATTAAAAGTGCGAAAACGATTAAGTAAAAACTTCGAAAGACTTAAGTAACTAGACAACAGGTCATACATAATAAAGTCTGGAAGAAGTACCTGGAGGATTCAATGGTATCTTTAAAAACAATTGCCGAAAAGTGTGGAGTATCAACTGCCACCGTCAGTAAGGCATTAAATGATCAAAAAGATATCAGTGAAGAGACAAAGAGTCGTATCCGGACGGTAGCAGAGCAATTAGGATATTTCCCGAATGCAGCAGCAAGATCACTTAAGACCAACCATTCATACAACCTCGGAGTTCTATTTGAAGAGGAAGCAGGAAGAGGTTTACAGCATGAATATTTTTCAGGAGTATTAAATGGTCTGAAAGTTCAGGCGGAGAAGCAGGGTTATGACATTACATTTATCAATACCTGTTTTGAAAACCGGAAGATGTCTTATCTGGAACATTGCAAATACCGGAATTTTGAAGGAGTTGCAATTGTGTGTGCGGATTTTAACGACCCTGGTGTCATGGAACTGATGAATAGCGAAGTACCGGTTGTCACCATTGACTACCTGCATCACAACTGCACGGCGGTCAGCTCGAACAACATTCAGGGCATGGAAGATCTGGTCAGATATATTTATTCTCAGGGACACAGGAGGATCGCTTACATCCACGGACAGCAGAATGGTTCGGCAGTTACCAAAGACCGGTTGACAAGTTTTTACCGGACAATGGATGAACTGAAGCTGGAAGTCCCGGATGAGTACATCCGTACAGCAGGTTACCTGGAGACAAAGGAAGCGGCAAAACAGACGAAGGAACTTCTGAATCTGGAAAATCCGCCAACCTGTATCATTTATCCTGATGACACCGCACTGATCGGTGGAAGAAATGTCATTATAGAGATGGGACTTCGGATACCAAAAGACATTTCGGTAGCAGGATACGACGGAACAAGGATGTCACAGCTTTTGCATCCGAAGCTTACCACAATTAAGCAGGACACAGAAGAGATTGGCAGAGAGGCTGCAAAACGGCTGATCGGTTCCATTGAAAAACCAAAAACAACTCTCTTAGAGAGAGTCGTTATAGAAGGAATCCTCATACCGGGACAATCGGTAGGAAAGATTCCGGAACAAAAATAACAATGTAAACAAGGCGGAAGCCAAAAAATTAAGGAGGAGGGTTTTCTATGAAAAAGAAAATCATTAGCGCATTATTATGTGTATCCATGGTAGCAACTATGGTAGCAGGATGTGGTGGGTCATCAGACACAACATCCGCAGACAACAGCAACTCAGGTGCAGCAGCACCGGCAACAGAATCTGGATCTGATGCAGCGGAGACAGATACAACAGGTGATGAGGGAAAAGTTTTCAACATTTATTGCTGGAATGAAGAGTTTAAGAGCCGTCTGACAGATCACTATCCTGGATATGAGGAAGTGGATGCCACAACTGGTAAGATTGGGGATGTTACCGTAAAATGGAACATCACACCAAGTGATGACAACGCATATCAGAACAATCTGGATGCAACATTATTAAAACAGGAATCAGCAGCAGCCGATGACAAGATTGACTTATTCTTAGTAGAAGCTGACTACGCACTGAAATATGTCGATACAGATTATACAATGCCGATCGCAGATCTTGGAATTACAGATGCAGACCTTGCAAACCAGTATCAGTATACAAAAGATATCGTTACAGATTCTAACGGTGTATTAAAAGGTGTTTCATGGCAGGGCTGCCCGGGCGTATTATTCTATAACCGTGATGCAGCAAAAGAAGTTCTTGGAACAGACGATCCTGACGAAGTTCAGAAATATGTTTCAGACTGGGATACTTTCAATGATACAGCAGAGACAATGAAAGCTGCCGGATACAAGATGACATCTTCTGTCAATGATACTTACCGTGTATACTCTAACAACGTTACTTCTAAATGGGTAGAAGATGGCAAGATCAATATTGATGATAACATTATGAAATGGGTATCTGATTCAAAAGAGCTTTATGATGCAGGCGAGACAGAGACATATGAACTCTGGGGCGATGACTGGAAGAAAGGTTTCTATCCGGAAGGAAAAGTATTCTGCTACTTTGGACCGGCATGGTTCGTGAACTTCTCTATGGCAGCCGACACCGAAGGATCTATCGGTTACAACGGTGGATGGGGCGCTACACCAGGACCTCAGGGATTCTATTGGGGCGGTACATGGATCTGTGGAGCAACAGGTACAGATAACGCAGGTCTTGTAAAAGATATCATCTTAAAGATGACAACAGACGAGACGATCATGAAAGATATCGTAGTAAAAGATGATGACTTCGTTAACAATAAACCAGCTATGGAAGCAATGGCAGCAGATACAAGCTACCAGAGTAAAGTATTAGGCGGACAGAACCCATTGTCTATGTACTGTGCAAGTGTAGAAAAACTTGATTTAAGCAACCTTTCTGCATACGATCAGGGATGTAACGAAGAGTTCCAGAACGCTATGAAGAACTACTTTGAAGGCAATGCTTCACTTGATGATGCACTTGACTTATTCTACAAAGCAGTTGTTGAGAAATATCCGGACTTAACATACTAAAATAATAAGCCGCGCCTGCCAGACCGGCGGGTGCGGCTATCTTTATACCTATCTCCGGACGGAGAGAAAGCAGTCAGCGGCGTAAAGCGCAGAGCTGACAGCAGATTTGCACAAAAAGATGTCCGTGAAGGGATGCTGTGAACTCTGTGAAAAATAAAAAGAAGGGGGCAAGAGGCGTTATGAAGAAGAAAAGCAGTAAAGCAGTCAGATATAACAAATGGGGTTACATTTTTCTGATTCCTTTTATTCTGGTGTATGTTGTATTCCAGCTTATACCACTGTTTAATACCATTTATAACAGCTTTTTTGAAAATTATTTATCGGGTCTGACACAGATCGGACCTAACTTTGTGGGACTGGAGAACTACAAAACGCTGTTTACACAGGGCGATATCTGGATTTACGCAAAGAATACCATGATTTTATGGATCATGTGTTTTGTGCCACAGATTATTTTGTCATTACTGTTAGGTGCATGGTTTTCTGATGTGCGTTTGAAATTAAAAGGAAGCAGATTTTTCAAGACCGTGATCTATCTGCCAAACCTGATCATGGCATCCGCATTTTCCATGTTGTTCTTTACACTGTTCTCGGATGGTGGACCGATCAACTCGATTTTAATGCAGATCGGAATTATTTCAGAGCCATATAAGTTCTTGGCAAACACAGGAAGTGCGAGAGGACTGATCGCCCTTATGAACTGCCTGATGTGGTTTGGTAATACGACCATTCTTTTAATGGCAGGTATGATGGGTATCGATACTTCTTTATTTGAAGCGGCAGAAGTGGATGGCGCAACTTCCACACAGGTATTCTACAAAATCACATTACCGCTGCTCCGTCCGATTTTAGTATATGTTGTGATCACATCACTGATCGGTGGATTACAGTTATTCGATGTACCGCAGATTTTGACCAATGGTACCGGTGATCCAATGAGATCGACCATGACATTGATCATGTTCTTAAATAAACATCTCTACAGCAAGAACTACGGAATGGCTGGGGGCAGTATCCGTAATCCTGTTCATCATCACCGCAATTTTAAGTCTTATTGTCTTTAAGGTAACTGGAAACGATAAGAGAAAAGCATGAGTAGAATAGAAAGGTGAGGTGTTATTATGAACGAAAATAAAAATCTGAAAAAAGGACTTGGAATCCATGCAAGAAGATTTATCGCTTATGTAGTCCTGATTCTTGTTACATTTGCCTGCCTGTTCTGGTTCTATGTGCTGTTCATTAATGCGACCAGATCGAACGGTGAACTGCAGGCCGGATTTACACCACTGCCAAGCACACATCTGCTGGAAAACTGGAACAATCTGGTACACGGAACACTTCCGGTATGGCAGGGTATGATAAACAGTCTGATCGTATCTGTACTGTCAGCAGCGTTATGCACCTATTTTTCAACCATGACGGCTTACGCCATTCATGCATATGATTTTAAACTGAAAAAATACATCTATGCATTTATCTTAGCAGTCATGATGATCCCTACACAGGTAACTGCACTTGGATTTGTAAAATTAGTCGGTACATTACATATGGAAGATACATTCATTCCATTGATCGTGCCAACGATCGCTGCTCCGGTAACATTCTTTTACATGAAGCAGTATATGGAAAGTACATTGCCGGTATCTCTGATCGAGGCTGCCAGAATTGACGGCTCCGGTGAGTTCCATACATTTAACCAGATTGTACTTCCATTGATGAAACCTGCAATTGCAGTACAGGCAATCTTTACATTCGTAAGCAGCTGGAATAATTATTTTGTACCGGCTTTAATCTTACACAATGACAAGAAAAAGACACTGCCAATCTTAATCGCACAGCTTCGTGCAGCTGACTGGCTGAAGTTTGATATGGGTCAGGTTTATGTGATGATCGCATTTTCTATCTTCCCAGTTATTATCATTTATCTGATCTTATCCAGACACATCGTACAGGGTGTTGCCCTCGGCAGTGTAAAAGGATAAATTAGAATATAACTGCAAATGAAAAAACCCTCCCTGAGAACCGCCGTGATTCCCCATATCACGGCGGTTCTTCTTTGATGTAGCAGGAAAAAGATTACAATATTAAAAAACATCAGAAAAATTATCTGAAATAATCAAACATAGGCTCTTTTTTTCCAGTTGCTAATGTGCTATAATAGGCACAGATTTTGGAAAAAAAGAAATGGTTGAGAAGTGAATCTGCACAATCCTTTCAGAACGGAGGAAGACATGACAGAAGGCGGTTTTTTAGTTTTCATGGGAATTTTATTACTTTTGGTTGTCATCGTTGTTGTGATAGCGGTTGTTTCATCTGTGGCAGGTGCGGCAGCAGCAATCGTTGATGATGAAGACAGCGAAGATGAATAGAACAGGGTGAGAACAGAATAGTGGGGCGGTACTTTTGTGCCAGTCCCCTTTTTGCAGGTCTTATGGATACTGCGAAATGTCCCGAGATCGAATCATAAGAAAGGAGACAGAGATTATAATGCAGTTACTTACATTTTTGTTAAATGGAGTGAAGTTTGGTATTCCTGTCAATGATGTGGAATCCATTGAAACAAGAATGAATGTGGTGAATATTCCAAATTCACTGCCACAGGTTCATGGGATCATGAATCTGCACGGAGAAGTTATTGCAGTGTACAGTCTGGCAGAACAGTTTCATTATCCGGAACAGGAAATTAACAATATCATCGTTGCATCCATGAATGGTACAAAGATTGGGCTTGAGGTTGGAAACGTGGATGAGATTATTGATGTCCCGGATGAGAAGGTTATTTCCATGCCAGTCATTATGAAAGCAGTAGAAAATTGTTTTGATGAGGTTGCTTCCTATGCAAAAGAACTGATCGTTCTGATCGAGGTATCAAAGCTGATGCCGGAAGCAGAGCAGCAGGCAATACAGAAATTGGTAGAACAACAGTCATAAACAAAAAAGAGTAAAGCCTCTGTTATTATATATTGGAAAGATACAGTCTCGTGGGATGGAGTACCGATAGGTACTCCATTTTTGCGTAAATAGGAAATTTTGTTCCATTTCTAAAATAATTCTAAATTCTGTCCGATTTTCTTTGCATTTTGATGAGAGAGGAGTAAACTGATTTTTGCCGACCGACCGGTCGGTTTTGGCTTGCGGGAATGCAATAGCCAATCAGACATATAATTTTTCAGGAGGAACGAGAATGATCCCAAAGTATAGTGTAAAACGTCCGTACACAGTGTTAGTGGCTGTTGTACTAGTGATCGTTTTAGGAGTTGTTTCGCTGACGAGGATGACAACAGATCTGCTGCCGGCAATGAATCTGCCGTATGTGATCGTTGTCACAACAGATGTGGGGGCAAGTCCGGAGGAAGTGGAAAAGGATGTGACATCGCCAATCGAAGCGGCAATGGCAACGACTTCCAATATTAATAACGTAAGTTCCATGTCCTATGATAACTATTCTATGGTTATTTTGGAGTATGAGCAGAGCACGAACATGGATTCTGCTATGATTGAGATTCAGCAGCAGCTGGATCAGTTGACCGGACAGTTCCCGGATTCAGCGGGCTCACCGGTCATTATGCAGATCGATCCTGATATGATGCCGGTCATGATCGCATCTGCGGATGTGGATGGTATGGATCAGGCAGAGGTATCTAATTATGTGGACAATGAATTATTACCACTGCTTGAGAGTATCGAGGGTGTGGCATCTGTGACGGCAACAGGAGTGCTTGATACGGATCTTCAGGTCACTATGAACCAGGAGAAAATAGATGCTTTAAACGAACAGATTCTGAGCAAAATAGATGCCCAGTTTACAGATGCACAGGCAGAGTTAGACAAGGCATCTTCCCAGATCGACAGTGGGAAAAAGAAGCTTTCCGATAGTGAAAAAGAGATGGGAAGCCAGCTTGGAGCAGGTGAAAATGAGATCATTAATAATAAAATCCAACTGTTTAACACCGAAGCAGATCTGACCACACAATTATCAGATCTTCAGAAATCACAGTCGTCCATGGATGGTGCAATCAAGTCGTTACAGTCAGCTTATGATGGAGCAACGCAGTTACAGAGCGCGATTGACGGTTTACAGAAAGCAAAAGACGGTGTCAGCCAGGCGAAGAGTGGGGCAAAGCAGTTATATCAGGCGCACGATGGTGTAATGGCAATTTTAACAGCAAAAAATCCAATGACAGGTGCAGACATGACAGTGGAGGAAGCGCTTGCAGCAGCGGTTCAATATGGTCAGATGACACAGGAACAGGCGAATCAGTTGGAAACAGTGATTTCAACTTTACAGGCAGATCCTAAAATGTTAGAAGCATATAAAAATGCGGCCAGCGAATCCGATTTCATCGCATACATGGAATCCACAGCCATTGCCCAGATCAATGCACAGGCAGGGACTTCCTATACAAGTGAGAGTGACATTGCCAGCCAGATCGTGACATTACAGTCCAAACTGGATGATATCAATGTGATGCTGATGAGTCAGGCATCCTCTTTTGCAGATGCAGGTGTGACGCTGACTTCTTACAAAGACATTCCGGCTGCAATCTCAAAATTGAGTGAGAGCAAGACACAGATTGCGGCGGGAATCGCGACAATCGAGTCCGCCCAGACACAGGTGGCAGACGGTAAAACATCTTTAGATGACGCATTAGTGACTTTAAATGAATCCCAGATATCCGGTATCATGGAGATGAGCAAGGGATATGCGGATCTTGCTGTTGCAGCAAATAAGATCGAAGAGGGACAGAGCCAGTTAGATGATGCAAAAGAGCAGGCAAAAGATTCAGCGGATCTGAACACGATCCTTACAATGGATACCTTAAAAAATCTTCTGACAGCACAGAACTTCTCCATGCCGGCAGGTTATGTGACAGAGGGGAACGAGCAGTATCTGGTGCGAGTCGGAGATGAGGTGACATCCAAAGCAGATCTTGAAAATCTCGTTCTGATGGATCTTGGTATGGATGGTATCGAACCGGTCAGACTGTCAGATGTGGCAGATATCGAATACATTGACAATTCCGGAGATTCCTATTCCAAAGTGAATGGAAATCCGGCGGTAATGCTTTCGATTGAAAAGCAGACCGGCTATTCCACCGGAGATGTGACAGACCGGTTATTGGATAAATTTGACAGTTTGGAAAAAGAAAATACAGCGTTACATTTGAGCGTTCTCATGAATCAGGGTATTTACATTGACATGATCGTGAAATCAGTCGTAGAAAACATGATCGTGGGAGCCATCCTTGCAATTATTGTATTGTTATTATTCTTAAAAGATATGAAACCTACACTTGTAATAGCATGTTCCATTCCGCTCAGTGTTGTTTTTGCAGTGGTACTGATGTACTTTACGAATATTACGTTAAACATTATTTCACTGTCGGGTCTGGCGCTCGGAATTGGTATGTTGGTGGATAACTCCATTGTCGTGATCGAGAACATCTATCGATTGCGGGGAGAGGGGTATTCCATCCGGAAAGCAGCCGTGGAAGGCGCTTCACAGGTGACAGGAGCAATCATAGCTTCCACACTTACAACCATCTGTGTATTTGCACCGATTATTTTTACAGAGGGTATCACAAGACAGTTATTTGTTGATATTGCGCTGACAATTGCATTTACGCTTGCAGCCAGCCTGCTCGTGGCATTGACTTTCGTGCCGATGATGGCAGCAGGATTATTAAAAAATACAAAAGAGATCAGGCATAATTTCTTTGACAAAGTAAAAGAGGTTTATGGAAAAATTTTAGCTGTATGCCTGCGTTTCAAGCCAATCGTATTTATCGCGGTGATCGTTTTGCTGGGAACAAGTGTTGTGGCAGCATTCTCCAGAGGATATTCTTTCATGGATATGAATATGGAGACGAACCAGATCAGTGCGACGATTTCAGCAAAAGAGGATGAGACGCTTACTTTTGATGAACTGACAGAAATGGCAGACGAAGTCGTGGAAAAAGCATTGACGATTGATGGTATTGAGACCATTGGTGCCATGGCAGGTGGAAGTGCTCTTTCCATGATGGGAGGAAGTTCTACAGACAGTATTTCCATGTATATGATTCTGGATGAAGAATCTGAAGTGAGCAGTGCAGATGTAATCGAACAGTTGGATGAACTGACAAAAGACATGGACTGCGAAGTTACAACAGACACCTCCGCTTCTGATATGACATCACTTATGGGAAGTGGACTGACGATCAATGTAAAAGGAAATAATCTTGACAAACTGCAGGAACTTGCAGGCGAGGTTGCAAAAGTCGTAGAGAACACCGAGGGAACTGTGGATGTGGATGATGGACTTGCCAATACGACACCGTCTTTCACCATTTCTGTAGACAAGGAAAAAGCTGCGAAATATGGCATGACCGTTGCACAGGTATTCCAGCTTGTTTATGGGGAGATGACATCGTCAACCTCCGCAACAACGATCTCTACCGATGTAAATGAGTATCAGGTTTACGTACAGAGCGAGGAACAGTCCGATGTTACATTGGCTGATATCAAAAACCTGACCTTCACTTATACAGACAGAGAAGGAAACGAGACAGAAACAGCACTTTCTGATATTGCACAGTTTGAGGAAGGTTACACCTTAGGAACGATCAACCGTGATGCGCAGACCAGATATATCAGTGTGACCGCAGGAGTGGATGATGACCATAATGTCAGTCTGTTAAGTAATGAGATCCAGAAAGAGTTAGATAAGATCGATCTGCCGGAAGGATACTCCATTGAGATGGCAGGTGAGGACGAGATGATCGCAGATGCGATGAATCAGTTGTATCTGATGCTTCTTTTGGCAGTTATCTTCATTTACCTTGTCATGGTAGCACAGTTCCAGTCACTGTTGTCGCCGTTTATCATTATGTTTACAATCCCGCTGGCATTTACAGGCGGTCTGTTCGCACTTTACTTTACCGGCAACGAAGTCAGCGTTGTGGCAATGATCGGATTTGTCATGCTTGCCGGAATTATCGTAAATAACGGTATCGTTATGGTAGACTTTATCAACCAGCTCCGCCGTGGCGGAATGGAGAAAAAAGACGCCATTATCGAATCCGGAAAAACGAGACTCCGTCCGATCCTTATGACCGCACTCACCACGATCCTGTCCATGTCCACGATGGCAGTCGGACTTGGAGAAGGTTCAGAAATGATGCAGCCAATGGCGATCGTAACGGTTGGCGGTTTGTTATATGGTACACTGTTAACTCTGATCGTTGTTCCATGTATTTATGATGCATTTAACCGTAATAAGAGCATGGTCGAGGAGGACTTATAATGGACGAGCAGAAACTGATACAGGATCCATCACAGAAAGTGCTTGCCATGTATCAGGCAGTCATTGAGTTCATTAATGAAGGTTGTGATATCAATACTTTAAAAGTAGCTGATATCACAGGCCGGGCAGGCATTGGAAAAGGAACGGCATACGAATATTTTTCTTCAAAGGAAGAGATAATCTCTTCTGCAATTTTATATTATGTGAAAGTGTGCTTTGAAAAACTGCAGGTAATTTCTACAGATAACAGAACGTTTCAACAGAAAATTAACGAGGTCATGGATTTTATTGATGAGCATGTAAAAGAAAAGCAGGGTGTCTTTTTCCTGATAAAAATGGTATTGGAATCATACGAGATACCAAAGAATCTGAAAGATGAGTATGAGCGTATGAAACAGCAGTGCTGTGATAAGGAGAAAAACGAGATTATCGACTGCATTGTGGAGGAGGGTGTCCGCGAAGGTCTGATCCGGGAGGAGAATGTTTTCCTGCGAAGAGCCGCGGTCGAAACCCAGCTTTCGGTCTATTTTATGTACCGCATCGCAGCAGAGAAAAAAATCGAACTTGACCTGGAGGCAGATTCTTTGAGAGAATATATCTATCAGAATATATTGAAATTATTAGGATAGAAAGAAGGAACAAATAAATTAAAATCACCTATAAAAAAATCAGTTGACAAATGCCACTTTAGCTTTTATGATGAAAAAAGATATAAAAAGGTGATGAGAAAGAGGAGTACACACAGACACCTGAAAGAGAATGACATTCACCGGCTGAGAGATGTCACCAGAACATGTTGTGTGGAAGGTAGCTTTTGAACCGTCGCGCAGAACCTGTCTGTTGCAGATAAGTGGCAGAACTTGCAAGTTGATCATGCGGAGAAAATTTTCGTATATCGCCAGAAGCAGTCAGAAGTAAGCGAGAACGAGTTGTCCCCGTTACCGGACAGTGGCTTAGGAATGAGCCGGCAGAGATATGTTGTTTTTACAACATAACAAAGGTGGTACCGCGTTGACACGCCCTTTGCATCCGTATGGATGTGAAGGGCTTTTATTTTTTTAAGAAAGGAAAAAGACAAATGAAGGAATTAGCAAAGACCTATGACCCGAAGGGCATTGAAGAACGTCTCTATAAAAAATGGGAAGACAACGGTTACTTCCATGCAGAAGTAGATCGCAGCAAGAAACCATTCACCATTGTGATGCCTCCACCAAACATTACCGGACAGCTTCACATGGGACACGCATTAGACAATACCATGCAGGATATTTTGATCCGCTACAAGAGAATGCAGGGTTACAATGCATTATGGCAGCCTGGAACAGACCACGCTTCCATTGCAACCGAAGTAAAAGTCATCCAGTCCTTAAAAGAAAAAGGAATCGACAAGGCAGATCTTGGAAGAGAAGGTTTCTTAGAGAAATGCTGGGAGTGGAGAGAGGAATACGGTAACCGTATCATCAACCAGTTAAAGAAAATGGGATCTTCTGCTGACTGGCAGAGAGAACGTTTTACCATGGATAAAGGATGTTCTGATGCCGTACAGGAAGTTTTTATTAAATTATATCAAAAAGGATATATCTACAAGGGTTCCCGTATCGTAAACTGGTGCCCGGTTTGTAAGACATCCATTTCCGATGCGGAGGTAGAGCATGAGGAGCAGGACGGATTCTTCTGGCATATCAATTACCCGGTAGTTGGTGAGGAAGGAAGATTCGTAGAGATCGCAACGACAAGACCGGAGACTTTATTCGGAGATACCGCTGTTGCTGTAAACCCGGATGATGAGAGATACAAAGACATCGTTGGAAAAATGTTAAAACTTCCGATGACAGACCGTGAGATTCCGGTGATCGCTGATCCATATGTAGACAAAGAGTTTGGAACCGGATGTGTGAAGATCACACCAGCCCATGACCCGAACGACTTTGAGGTTGGAAAACGCCACAACCTGGAAGAAATCGTTGTCATCAATGACGATGCAACCATGAACAAGTTAGCAGGAAAATATGAGGGAATGGACCGCTACGAGTGCAGAAAAGCATTAGTAAAAGATTTAGAGGAAGCGGGACTTTTAGTAAAAGTTGTTCCACATTCCCACAACGTAGGTACACATGACCGCTGCGGCACAACCGTTGAACCAATGATCAAACAGCAGTGGTTCGTGAAAATGGACGAGATGATCAAACCGGCAGTTGAAGGCGTAAAAAATGGTGATATCCAGTTACTTCCAAAACGTATGGAGAAGACATACTTCAACTGGACAGACAATATCCGTGACTGGTGTATTTCCAGACAGTTATGGTGGGGACACAGAATCCCGGCATACTACTGTGATGAGTGTGGCGAGATGGTAGTTGCGAAAGAAGCACCTCATAAGTGTCCGAAATGTGGATGCACCCATATGACACAGGACCCGGATACCTTAGATACCTGGTTCTCCTCTGCTTTATGGCCATTCTCAACACTTGGCTGGCCGGAAAAAACAGAAGACTTAGATTACTTTTATCCAAATGATGTTTTAGTAACCGGATATGATATTATCTTCTTCTGGGTAATCCGTATGATCTTCTCCGGTTACGAGCAGATGGGCAAAGCGCCATTCCATACCGTATTATTCCACGGTCTGGTACGTGACTCCCAGGGACGTAAGATGAGTAAGTCTCTTGGAAACGGTATCGATCCGTTAGAGGTTATTGACAAATATGGTGCTGACGCACTTCGTCTGACACTGATCACAGGCAATGCACCTGGTAACGATATGCGTTTCTACTGGGAGAGAGTAGAGTCTTCCAGAAACTTTGCCAATAAAGTATGGAATGCTTCCCGTTTCATCATGATGAACTTAGAGGGCGCAGAGATCAAAACCCCTGCTCTCGATGAATTAAAGGCAGCCGACAAATGGATTTTATCCAGAGTGAACACACTTGCAAAAGATGTGACAGAGAACATGGATAAATTCGAGATGGGTATCGCCGTACAGAAAGTTTATGACTTTATCTGGGATGAATTCTGTGACTGGTACATCGAGATCACAAAAGTTCGTACCTATAACAAAGAGAATGATCCGGCATCTGCAAATGCAGCATTCTGGACCTTAAAGACGGTACTGACAGAGGCATTAAAGCTGTTACATCCATTTATGCCGTTTATCACAGAGGAAATCTTCTGTACGCTTCACCCGGAAGAAGACACCATTATGCTCGCAAAATGGCCGGAATACAAAGCAGAATGGAACTTTGCAGCAGAGGAAGAGATGGTAGAGCACTGCAAAGACCTTGTAAAAGGTGTTCGTAACCTCCGTACTGAGATGGATGTTCCACCATCAAGAAAAGCAAAGATTTTCATTGTGTCTGACGATGCAAAAATCAGAGACACGTTTGAATCAAACAAAGAAGTTTATGTAAACCTTGCAGGTGCAAGCGAGATTGCAGTACAGGCAGATAAGACAGGAATCGAGGAGGATGCTGTTTCCGTTGTAATTCCTGGAGCAACACTTTACCTTCCACTGGAAGATTTAGTAGACTTTGAAAAAGAAAAAGAACGTCTGTTAAAAGAACAGGCACGTCTGGAGAAAGAACTCGCGCGTTCTAAGGGAATGCTTTCCAATGAGAAGTTCTTAAGCAAAGCTCCGGAAGCAAAAGTGCAGGAAGAGAAAGACAAGCTTGCAGGCTATGAGCAGATGATGGCTCAGGTCAAAGAGCGTCTTGCACAGATGAAATAGAACAATAACCGTCCAGTCTCCCTAGCCGGTGGCGTGGACGGTTATTTTTATGGCAGGGTGTGTCATTGGTTTGTTCAACATGCACAAATTACAGAGCGAAAATGTGCGAAAAAGCAGAAAACTTGCTTGAAAAAAAGACTGGAAACGAGTATTATATAGTATATATACGATTTTTTGTAGGAAGAAGGGAGTTGGAAGAATGGCATTACCAAGTATTTCTACACCAAAAGTGAAGACCGTGAATAAAGACTTAGAGGCATGGATCAGACTCCCTGCACTGGAAGAAGGAGAACACTATACGATCGAGTATCTGCACGAGGTATTACGGGTGAACCAGATTACTTATGGAATTGATGAAGCACAGCTTCAGAAGATCCTCGATGAAGAAATCTATGAACAGGACGTACTGGTGGCAAGAGGCATACCGGCAGTAGAGGGACAGGATGGATTCTATGAGTATAAGGTGAATATGAACCTTGAGAAAAAGCCAAAGATACTGCCGGACGGATCCGTAGATTACTGGTCCATGTACAGTGTACAGTCGGTTCAGAAGGATCAGGTCATTGCGATATATCATCCGGCTGTAAAGGGAACAGATGGAATCGGAGTTTCCGGAAAACCGATTGCCGCAAGGGTTGCCAGAGAACAGGGAACACTTCGCGGAACCGGTTTTGGACGAAGTGAGGATTACCTTACCTATTTTTCGCTGATGGATGGGAAGATTGATATTGAGAATGATAAGATCAGGATCCAGCCAATCTATGAGGTGAGCGGAGATGCGAATCTTACTACCGGAAGCATAGATTTTACAGGAGATATTGTGATCCACGGCAGTGTGGAATCCGGAGTTACGATCAAGGCAACCGGAAGTATCACGATTGATGGAAACGTGGAAGCCTGTAATCTGGAAGCCGGTAAGGATATCATTTTAAGAAGTGGAATGGTCGGAGGGAATAAGGCACATGTCAGAACCAAAGGAAATCTGTATGCAAAGTTTATTGAGTATACAGTCATCCAGGTAGAGGGAGATATGGAGGCAGACGTATTGCTCAACTGCACAGTTGCGTGCAGAGGATCTATTCTGATCCAGGGCAGAACAGCGAAGATCATCGGTGGAGATGTCAGCGCAGTCAAGGGAATCAAGGCAACCACGATTGGAAATGACGCAGAGATGCGGACAGCTGTGACCGTTGGAGTAAGTGCGGACTGTATTTCAAGACTGAATCTGCTGAAGAAGAAGATGGATATTACCAAAATGGAACTTGATAAGATCGAACAGGGACTTGCCAAGTTCGAAGAGATGCAGAAGGAGCGCGGAGTAAGCTATAAGGAAGATCCGAGAAGAGTGGCACTCTTGCGTACCAGAATCCAGAATACGGCTACACTTGCAGGAGATGAGGGCGAAGTGAAGCGGCTTGAGCGCATGATTTCAGATGGGGCGAATGCAACGGTCTGTGTGACAAGAGATGTATTCCCTGGGGTATCCATAGCGATCAGGGATCAGGTTTTAAATGTGAAGAACAATGCAAAATGCGTGGAGTTCTATCATCTGAACGGAAAGATCTGTACGAGAACAGCTGAGGATTAACGGACAATAACAGGCAGAAGGTAAAAAAGATAAGATAGCATTTCAGGAGAAACGGGTTACAACCGTAAATTTCCTGAAATGCTATTTTTATATTTTATATTATTGACGAAAAACTACTTTATTTTAATGGAAATTTCATAATTTGACATTGAAAGTGAATTCTTCCTATATTATAATCAATCAGTGAGAAAGAAATGATCAGCCAGTCTGCAGTTAAGCATGTACAGGCGGATCAGGAGAGAAATGATCAGTCAGTACAGGAAAGGTACGGGAATTAATATGATAAATTTTGAAGAAGAATTGAAAAACTTTAAACCAAGTCTGGAAGTGGAAGAGGCAGAGCAGGCAATCTATAATCATGAGCTGACAGACATGACGGATGTTATGCAGGAAATGCTGCAGGAATTAAAGCAGCAGAACAGATAACAGGTAGATCACATGCACAGTGGCATGACAGATAGAGAGGTTTTTCATGAGATGTTATAATTGCGGTGCAGAGCTTGGCAAGGGAGATAACTGCCAGAACTGCGGAACGAATGTAAAAGTATACAAAAAGATTTTGATGGCATCCAATGCCTATTACAATGATGCATTGGAGAAAGCCGGTGTCAGGGATTTGTCAGGGGCAATTGAGAGCCTGAAAATCAGTCTGCGTTTTAATAAATTAAATATTGATGCAAGAAATTTGCTTGGATTGATCTACTACGAGATGGGAGAAGTGGTGACTGCCCTCACGGAGTGGGTGATCAGTAAGAATTATCAGCCGAAGGATAATCTTGCGAGCAGGTACTTAGATGAAGTGCAGAAGAATCAGGCAAGACTGGATTCTGTCAATCAGACGATCAAGAAATACAATCAGGCATTGCTTTACTGCAAGCAGAACAGCCGTGATCTTGCAATCATTCAGTTGAAAAAAGTATTGTCGCTGAATCCAAAGCTGGTGAGTGGACATCAGCTTCTGGCGCTTTTATATATTCAGGAAGGACGCTATGATCTTGCGAAGAAATCACTGCGGAATGCCGGAAAAATTGATGCCAATAATACTGTGACACTGCGCTATCTGAAAGAAGCCAATGCAGCCTTAAGAGAGCAGAATCCGAGCAAGAAGCAGAAGAATGATGAACTCATTTCCTATCAGAGTGGCAATGAGACAATCATCCAGCCAAAATATCTGAAGGACAATTCTGCAGTCGGTACGATCATTAACATGGTGATCGGAATCGCAATCGGAATTGCAATCACCTGTTTCCTTGTGGTTCCTGGCGTGAGAAGAACCGTGATGAACAATACGAAAGCAGAAGTGCTGGATGCAAATAATACGATTTCTTCCAAGAATCAGACGATCACAAGCCTGCAGAGTCAGGTGGATGACCTTACCAGTCAGATTACGGATGCGAAGAACAGCGAGGAAGAATCTGCCAACAAACTGGAAAGCTATGACAAACTTCTGACTGCATATGAGACATACACCACAGGAGACATTGAGAAGGCAGGAGATGCATTGAGCAGTGTCAATGTGGATGACCTGAGTGCAGATGCAAAGAGTATTTATGATACCATCAATGCACAGGTGAATGCCGAATACATGGCTGCATTATATAAGGAAGGTTATGATGCATATTCCGGCAAAAAGTATGACGATGCCGTGAGTGCACTTTCCAAAGTCGTCGAGATGGATGAAAACTATGAGAATGGAAATGCACTGTACTATCTTGCACAGGCATACCGCAAGAACGAGGATATGGAAAATGCCAAAATCTATTATCAGAAAGTGGTAGAATTGTATCCAAATACAGAGCGCGCTGCAAACTCACAGAACTATCTGGATCAGAGTGAGACAGACACCGCCCGTTAATAAAAAGACAAACTGATATTAAAAAGTACGAAGGAGATCGAACCGGAAATTCCGGGGAGACTCCTTCTTTTTTTATTCATGACAATAAAATGTCTGCGGAGCGAGCATTCTATTGTTGAAAATCATAAGCAGAATGGAAAGAGAGGAACAAGAGCATGAAAAGCCAGTATATTATGGAAAAAGGATGTTTAGTTGTCTATGTGCCGCGTGAGTTAGACCATCATCAGGCAAACCGCATCCGCACGGAGACAGATCTTCTGATCGACACCTACCATGTCAGACATCTTGTGTTTGATTTTACAGAGACAGAGTTTATGGACAGCTCCGGGATTGGGGTGATCATCGGGCGGTGCAAAAACTTAGGCTATTCCGGTGGGGATGTGAGTGCGTGCCATCTGAACGAGCGCGTGGACAAGATATTTACCGTATCCGGGTTGAAAAAAATCATTCAGGTAAAAGAATAGGAGATAGTGGAGGAAGTAAAAATGAGCAGTCAGAACGAGATGAAACTGATATTTGATGCCAGGTCGGTGAATGAAAGTTTCGCCAGGGTGGCGGTGGCGGCATTTATAGCAGAATTAAACCCAACGTTAGACGAGATTGCGGATATCAAGACGGCCGTGTCCGAAGCGGTGACGAATGCGATCATTCATGGTTACCATGAACCGGAACAGAAAGTGGAACTCCTGTGTCAGATTTGTGGGGATGAGGTTTCCATCACCGTTTCGGATACAGGAGCAGGCATTGCGGATGTGTCAAAAGCGATGGAACCTTTTTATACGACAAAACCGGAGTTAGAGCGTTCCGGGATGGGATTCTCTTTTATGGAAGCGTTTATGGACAGGCTTGAGGTAGTATCCGAGCCGGGAAAAGGGACAAGCGTACATATGGTAAGAAGACTGGGAAATCAGGAAGGCTAGCCTATGGTGCGACAGGCGGAACTGATCAGACAGGCACAGGATGGGGATAAAAAAGCCAGGGACAAAGTCGTTTCGGACAACCTTGGATTAGTGCACGCAATTGTCCGCAGATTTGAAAAAAGAGGGCATGACAGGGAGGAATTGTTTCAGATCGGATGTATCGGGCTGATCAAGGCGATCGATCATTTTGATCTGTCGTTAAACCTTGCATTTTCCACTTATGCAGTGCCTATGATCACAGGGGAGATACGGCGTTTCCTGCGTGACGATGGCATGGTGAAAGTGAGCAGGAGTTTAAAAGAAAATGGATACAAAATCAGCAGGGCAAAAGAAGTTCTCACAACAGAGCTGGGGAGAGATCCGAGTCTTTTGGAGCTGTCTGCCATGACAGAACTTGGCACAGAGGAGATCGTGATGGCATTGGACGCTAACCGTGGGGTGGAGTCCATTTACCAGCCGGTCTGCGGCTCAGATGGAGATGAACTTTTACTCATTGACCAGATTGGAGATCAGAGCGATGTCTATGAGGAGCCGGAGAAGGAGGCTGTTTTAAACAAAATGGTGATCAGGCAGCTGATGGATACGCTCGACGAGACAGAACAGCAGATCATCAGGCTGCGGTATTTTGAAAATAAAACGCAGTGCGAGGTGGCAGGAATACTTGCAGTGACACAGGTGCAGATCAGCCGGAATGAGCGTAAAATCCTTGCAAAACTCCGGGCAAAACTGGAGTTATAACGTCATTTGCCGGAAAGAAAATCTTGAAGAGCGAAACCATCAATGATATAGTGAAAGGAGGAAACTCAAACAATAACCGGCAGTGATAGCAGACTGACAGAGCGTCAGGAGAGAGGGAGTACAAGAGCAGATGAATGGAACACAGATCAGTGATACACAGAGGAATAACAGAACCGCATTGACAGGGCATACCATAGAAGCGTTGATCGTGGTCGTCTTTTATGCGTGCAGATTTATCAGGGGAGAGCGGAGTCTTGGATATTTTCTGGTGATCACGGCATTGGCACTGATCCCGGTCATGCTGGGACAGTTTTTCTTTTTCAAGGACAGAGAGACAGGTATGATCAAACACACGGTAGGAATCGGATTTGCCATTACGTATTCCTTCATGGTGCTGACGACCGAGGAAGCGAACATTTATGTGCTTGTCATACCGATGATTTTACTTGTAAGTGTATTTAATGATGTAAAATTTTCCGTGCAGATCAATATAGGAACGGTTATCTTAAGCCTGATCATGACGATTGGTGGAGCTTTTACCGGAAAGTTCGGTTATCAGGGCAGCGATGAAGCAATCGTGCAGGTGACAGCCATGATACTTGTCGCAGTGTATTCTATCTATGCAGCGCAGACATCGAATGCAAACAATCAGCAGAAAATGGAGAATATTAAGGAAGCGCAGAGCAAGACAGAACTTTTGCTGTCCGATATTTCCAATATGTCACAACAGATGCAGAGTGGAATGGAAGATATCTATGGAAAAGTTGAGAACCTCAACAGTGCTTCTAAATTGACCAAAGATGCAATGTCAGAGGTTGGCAGTGGTACGACGGAAACCGCAAACGCTGTGCAGACACAGATGCAGCAGACAGAAGCAATCCAGCAGAAAGTTGAGATGGTCAGCAGTGTTGCGGAACGCATTAACCAGAGTATGCAGCAGACTTTGCAGGTACTTGAGAGCGCAGGAAAAGATATGGATGTGCTCGTATCACAGGTAGATCATTCCGTAGAAAAAGGTGACAGCGTTGCAGGACAGCTAGAGACATTAGACAAATACATTGAAGAGATGCATTCCATCGTGGAACTGATCTCCGGTATTACCTCGCAGACAAGCCTTTTAGCTTTAAACGCAAGTATTGAGGCAGCAAGAGCGGGTGAGGCCGGAAGAGGATTCTCTGTTGTTGCGACAGAGATTTCCGGTATGGCAACACAGACCAAAGAGGCAACGGTACATATTACAGAGCTGATCGAGAATATTTCCAATGCGATCAGCGAGGTGGTTTCGGTGGTGCGCGAGATGATCGGTGCAATTAATGAGGAAAAGCAGTCCACTGAGAATACTGCCAATAATTTTTCGGATATCCAGAGCAATACGCTTGATATCCAAAGCAACATGGAGCAGTTAAACAGCAATATTGAGGAATTGAAAACTGCAAATGAACAGATCGTGCATTCGATTGAAACAATCTCGGCAATCTCAGAGGAGGTATCTGCACACGCAAATGAGACAATGAGTGCACAGGAAGATAATTCGGATGTACTGAACAAGATCACGGATCGTATGCAGCAGTTGATCGAACTTACAAAGCAGGAGGCATAATAACGTGAAAGCTTACGATAATTATATTTTTGATTTATATGGAACGCTGGTTGATATCCATACCGAGGAGAATGATCCTCTGGTATGGAAAAAGCTGGCGCTTTTTTATGGCTATTATGACGCCGATTATTCATCGGAAGAATTAAAAGAAAGATATGCTGCAATCATTGCAGGCGAGGAGTATAAGATGAAATCTGAGAAAAAAGATGATGCTCATGAAGCACATCCGGAAGTTCAGATTGAAGAGGTCTTTCAGAAGCTTTTTGAGGAAAAAGGCGTGAAGGCAGATCCTACACTTGCCGTTCATGCAGGGCAGTTCTTCCGGATCCTCTCTACCGATTATGTAAAACTCTATGACGGAGTGACAGATTTGTTAGAAGCATTAAAAAAGACGGGCAAAAAGATTTATCTGCTTTCGAACGCACAGCGCATTTTTACAGAGTATGAGATGCACACACTTGGAATCGCAAAGTACTTTGACGATATTTTTATCTCTTCAACCTGTGGGGTAAAAAAACCGGACAGCAGATTTTTTCAATTATTGATTGATAAATATAATCTTGATATAACAAAAAGCGTCATGATTGGAAACGATGGCATAAGCGATATCGCAGGAGCTAAGAGTGTCGGACTCGATACCTTTTATATTCATTCGAACATTTCTCCAAAGCTGCCGGAAGAGACCGTCATATTACCGGATGGCACTGAAAAAAAACGGAAGGTCATGCCGGATGCAGACTTTGTGTTAGATGGAATGGACATGGAGAGAGTCAGGGAGCTGCTGCTCGGAGAATAAGAGGAGATTATCAGCGCAGATTACCTTCCATCCACAGTTCACAATTTCTTCACAAAATATTGGCACTCACCTCTTGACAGTGCTAACAACTCGAATATAAAAACAACTCGTGATATAACATACTCGTAACAAAGGAAAACCACTGCGAAAGAAATTTCGTAACTGACAGAAGACGTTCCAGCCAGCAAGGTGGGAAGGTCTTTTCTTTCCATCAGAAAGTTTTTCAGAAGGTTTTTCTTTTTCACATAGATCACAGAGATAAATACGAGGGAGGTAAGCGTATGAACATTCAGAAATTTACTCAGAAATCAGTAGAAGCCATTAACGATTGTGAAAAGCTCGCCTATGAATATGGAAATCAGGAGATCGAGCAGGAACACCTTTTAGTCGCCCTGTTACGTCAGGAGGATGGACTGATTCCAAAATTAATAGAGAAAATGGAGATCCAGAAAGAACATTTTGTGGATAACGCAGAGCGCCATTTAGCTGCCCGTGTAAAAGTATCCGGCGGACAGGTTTATGTAGGACAGGATCTGAATAAGGTACTTGTCCATGCAGAGGATGAGGCAAAAGCAATGGGAGACGAATATGTTTCCGTGGAACATTTGTTTTTATGCCTGATCAAATATCCGAATAAGGCAATGAAGGAAATCTTCAAGGAGTATGGAATTACCCGTGAACGGTTTTTGCAGGCGTTGTCAACGGTAAGAGGAAACCAGAGAGTAGTATCCG
>OGRG01000828.1_pt1 | contig 25154 bp, 26 predicted proteins | sample 1553501 | NCBI WGS metagenome assembly OGRG01 (sample SAMEA2580018, study PRJEB22360) | human gut metagenome | biome: human gut; feature: human-associated habitat; material: faeces | place: Denmark | collected 2008/2010 | reverse complement strand
ACATTTTGTGTATGAATTAGTTGGCTAATTTTATACTATTTACTGAATATCCCTAACTACGTCACAGCATCATGCAAGGCCTGCAAAATACCCCACTGTCCCTGTCTGAAATGTCCCCCGTAGACTATTCAGGGACACTCTCCTATTTGAATAACGGAAAATCACCTGTATCATGAGAACCACTGTAAACGGTGGCATGATAGATATTTCTATCAAAATAAGCTGTCCTGTAAACCTTGTGAATTTCTTACCCCAATTTCAATAGCTAACTTCTCCTGAATTTGGAAACAATGAAAATCAATCTGATTATTTTATAATAAGTAGATACTATGTTGAAAGTATTAAGTTTTTCCAAAAGATGAGCTTTACAGCAAATATCTTACGAAAATAATACGCTAATTTTGTAAACAAAATAAAGACTGGATAATATGGAACAATTGCATGTTTTTGACTGCTCGAATGTCCTTATAACAAGTTTTTTCACTGATGACAGAGGCTGTGCCCACGAAAATCGGGAGCACACGCTTATTTACCTGTGTTCAGGCGAACTCGAAATCGAGGAACGCGGTAAGAAAACGATATTGCATCCGGGCGAGTGTGCCTTCATGCGGCGGGATAACCGGATGTGGTTGCAGAAACGCGCCGACGAGGAACATCCTTACCGCTCCGTCGTGCTGAAATTCACGAAACCGTTTCTGCGGGAACTCTACCAGACGCTCGACAAGAAAGAGATTCCTATGGAATCGAAACGTGAAAAAGCGAGCCTGCGCGTATTGCCGAATAACCGCCCCGACATCCGTAGCTTGTTCGAGTCGGTCATTCCGTATTTCGATACAGGTGTGAAGCCCTCCGACGACGTATTGAAATTGAAAATGATCGAGGGAGCCTATGTCTTATTCAATACAGATAAGACTCTCTACGCTTCGCTGTTCGATTTCGTCGATTCGTGGAAAATAGACATCATCGACTATCTGAACGATAACTACATGTATGACCTATCGATGGAGGAAATAGCAAATTATACGGGCCGCAGTCTGGCGACATTCAAACGAGATTTTGCCAAAGTCAGCGAACTGACACCGCAAAAATGGATTATCAAACGTCGATTGGAGGCCGCTCACGAGTTGATAAAATCCGGCAAGAAAAAAGTGACAGAAGCCTGTTTCGATGTCGGATTCAAGAATCTTTCCCATTTCTCGAAAGTCTATAAGGAAACCTACGGTTATGCGCCCAGCATGATTTGAACCTGATAGATCGGCACAAAATTCCTGATGAACTTCACGACAAAATTATTTGAGCCTCGCAGCAAAGCAGTTGCGAGGCTCTCTTTTTACCTTTACATCAGAAAATTAAAACATAGGATAATATGAATGATATTTTTTCAAAAGATCTCAACGGTGAGATGGTCTCACCAGATGAACCGGGCTATGATGCACTCATTGACGACATTTTCCGCACAATGGAAACAGCACAGGAGCTTGCAACGGTCAGCATACGCGACCAGAAGCGTGTACATGAACTTATGGGAAAGATTCTCGGCAAAGAGTTACCTGAAAGCACAACAGTATTACCTCCGTTTTATATTGATTACGGCAAGCCTGTAACCATTGGAGAACGGTGCTTCATACAGCAATGCTGTACTTTCTTCGGTCGCGGCGGTATTGAAATCGGCCATGATGTTTTCATCGGCCCGAAGGTGAACCTCATAACCATCAACCACGATGTCGATCCCGACAACCGCAGTGCGACATACGGACGGCGCATAGTCATTGAGGACAAAGTTTGGATTGGTATTAACGCCACTGTCCTGCCCGGTGTAAAAATCGGATATGGCGCAATCATTGGTGCTGGAAGTGTAGTTACAAAAGATGTTGAACCGATGACTATTGTAGCGGGAAATCCGGCACGATTCATCAAAAAAATAGGAAACAATGGGAAATAAGGATTTTAGCCGCCGTGGTTTCTTGAAAACACTTGGTCTTACAGGGGCGGCATTGACAATTGGCCCGGCATTTAACAAAGTAGAGGCTGCCACGGCTATTGTCGAAGGACGCAAAACTATAACCGGGAATAATGCTCTTCCTCATCGTACACTCGGCACAGGTAAAGCGGCTTTTGAAGTGTCGGCACTCGGTTTCGGCGTAATGGGCATGACTTATAACCGTAGCCAGCACCCTGACAAAAAGCAATGTATCCGTTTGTTGCACGAAGCCGTGGAACGCGGCGTGACACTTTTCGACACAGCCATCATCTATGGTCCGCTCACCAATGAGAATCTTGCAGGAGAAGCATTGTCTGAATTCAAAGGGCGCATCAATGTGACGACAAAGTTCGGACATGAGGTCATTGCCGGAAAAGCAACCGGACGTCAGGACAGTAGCCGCAAAACAATACGTCAATACTGCGAAGACTCACTCCGTCGTCTGAAACTTGAAACACTCCCGATGTTCTACCAGCACCGTGCCGACCCCAATACCCCTGCCGAAGAAGTAGCACAAACCATCAGTGAACTGATGAAAGAGGGCAAAGTACAACACTGGGGTATGTGTGAGGTAAGCGTAGATACAATCCGTAAGGCACATGCCGTATGTCCACTCACGGCCATACAAAGCGAATATCACCTCATGCACAGACTCGTGGAGGAGAACGGCGTGCTGGATGTATGCCGGGAACTGGGTATCGGATTCGTACCCTACAGTCCTATAAACCGTGGTTTTCTTGGTGGAACACTCAACGAATATACCGTTTTCGATGTGAACAACGACAACCGCCATACCCTGCCCCGTTTCCAGCCCGATACGATGCGTGCCAATACCAGAATCGTCAATGTCTTGCAAGATTTCGGCCGTCCGCTCGGAATGACATCGGCGCAAGTGGCACTCGGTTGGCTGCTACAGAAAGCTCCGTGGATTGTTCCCATTCCCGGAACGACCAAATTGTCGCATCTTGAGGAAAACCTGCGTACATTCGACTTCAACCTGTCATCTAAAGAATGGCATGAACTTGAAAATGCCGTTGCTGCTATTCCGGTAATGGGCGACCGTTACAATGCCGAGCAGCAACGTCAGGTCGGACGCTAATATCAGATACCTATATGAATAAAAGAAATTTTCTATCATTTTTCATTATGCTGTTAATTAAAATCATCCAATGAAATATATAATGCATTATAAATCAGTAAAATATTATAGTATGAAAAAGTTATTGTATCTATTTTTAGCGATGTTCATCACTATAGGGCTGAATGCTTGTTCTCCAGATGACAATCCTATTGATGATTCTGACACTGAAACGCCGGAAAATCCAAATCCTGATGAACCGGATGATCCTGACACCCCTGAACCGACAAGAGGAAAGACGCTTATCGTCTATTACAGCTTCACGAATAATGTACATACCGTTATCAACGACCTGCGCACACAAATCGAAGCCGATATAATACGGGTAGAGCCGACGGAGAAAGGGATCGACTATGCGGCGAACAACTACGCCATCGGTAGTGCACAGATTCAGGCGATTCGGAACAATCCCGGCAGTGCTTCTTCTTATCCGGCAATTGATCCCGTAGAGGTAGAATTCGGGCAATACGGAACTATCATCGTGGCGGCTCCGCTTTGGTGGAGCAATATGGCGGCTCCATTGCAAACCTTCTTGTTCAATCACGGTGCGGAAATGACAGGTAAACGTATCGGTTTGATTGTATCGAGCGCGAGTAGCGGTATCAGCAACGTAGAATCGGATGCCAAGCGGTCGATTCCAAACGGTAACTTCCTTCCCCCGAGCCTCTGGATTCGCTCATCACAGACCTCCAACTGTCATTCGAGGATAACGGAATGGCTGAAAAATATAGGTTACACGGAATAAAAGGAGACGGTATGAAAAAGATATTCATGTTTTATTTCAGCCGCTGGGGAAACACGAATTATCCTGCGGACGTGGATGCCGCGACCGGTACAACGCCGGAGGATGCACATTTACAGGCGAATGGCTCCATATCAGAAGATTTATAATAAATCTTACTACCGATTTGAGAATAAGCCGGTCGCCCACTACTCCGATAATATTACAGCCTCCGTTTGCAGAAACCTAACAACGGGCTTACAACTTCCATACTTTCAATTTTTAATCGTTTATAAAACGTGTTGATTAAATTTTCACCTGCAAATGAAAGAAGAATCAAGAGCCGTTTTTCAAACTGTCTGGAAGTGGTGAGATTTGACTATCACTGGCAGAAAACAGATAATTATGTTATCGCTGAAACATATTAGATTAAGAATAGATGCGCATTATATTGTCTTATTACTTTTTCTGAAACTTGAAGGACTACAGCCTTTGTTATATGTAGTGCTGCATTGTTTCGTTGGTGTGCTTTTTTATATAACGTCCTAAGTAACTTTCAGATATACCGAAGTACTGGTTAATTTCTTTTGCTCTGATTTTATCTGTCTGATAGATATTTGCCTGGATATATTGAAGAATATCGAGAGACTTATTAGCTGAACATTCATCGGCTTGTGGAGGTAAAAACAAATATAGAAAAATGTCTGGCCGGTGAATGGTATGATTGCCACAACCAGGTTTTCTTGGCTTTAAAGACCCGGACACATAAGTTATTGATATACCGGTTGTACTTTTGTGGATTGTAATAAAATTACAATCGGAAGTAATGTTCTTATTGCTCCTAATGTTCAGCTTTATACAGCAACTCACCCTATTGATTTAGATGAACGGCTAGCACCTGTCGAAACAGAAGATGGAATACAACGAATTCGCCGTACTTACGCTTTGCCTATTACGATTAAGGACGGATGCCGGATCGGTGGCGGCGTAGTAATCCTTCCCGGAATTACAATTGGGTACGGTAGTGTAATCGGAGCAGGTAGTATCGTTACAAAAGATATTCCGGCAAATAGTTTGGCTGTTGGAAATCCATGTAAAGTGATACGTCAAATCAATCAAACTAAGAAACCATGATAAAATTGATAACTTTTGATTTGGATGGTACAATTGCCGATACGATCCCAATGTGTATCGAAGCCTTTAAACAGGCAGTAGTTCCCTATACATCAAAAGTGTTTAGTTCTATCCAATCGATAATTCTATTGCAATGATTTAGATATGTTCCAAAGTAATCTAAAAAGCGGACGAAAGGTCCGTCCCGGAGTTCCCCAAAAAAAACGGTTCCTGAAAAAGAGGAACCGTTTTTATTCGTATTGAAATTTTTTATTTCAGAGCTTCGTTTACCTGTTTCATCAGATCTTTTACATCCTGATTTGCCGGATCTAAAGATTGAGCTTGTACCAGATAATCCTTTGCTTTTTTGAAGTCGTTCACCGCTTTAGCTTTCTCAGCATCATATTTTGCTTTATCGCTATTCGCTATCGGAGTTGCTGCCTGCAAAATCTTTGCTCCATTGTTAAAGTATAAACTAGCTAAGCTGGCCAGTCCCTGGGTTTTAAAACTCTTGGTTGTCAAATTCACCACTTTAGTATAATTTTCAGCAGCCTTCGCTTCATCACCTGCTTTTTGGAATGTCTGTCCTTCCTTCATATAATAAGCAGCATACATGGTTTCCAACTTCATATTTCCCGGAAATGCTTTCATTCCATCCTGCAAAGTGGTCAACATTTCTGCAGTTTTATTCTGGCTTTTTTGTGCCTGTGCTTTTCCCAGATAAGAAGACGCACCTTTGTAGTTATTTTTGATAGACATATCAAAATATTTCTCAGCAGCTGCGTAATTCTTTATTTTAGTAGCACAGTAAGCCGTATTATAGACAGTTGCATTATCTTTATTGTTTACAATTTTCAGATAAGCTTCATATTGCTTGAAAGCCTCTGGATAATTTTTAGCTTTAACAGCTGCATTACCGGCATTTTTTTCTGTAGCCCCCGGATCCTGAGCAAAAACACTTACCGTCAATAAAACACTTAAAATTAAAAATGCAATTCTTTTCATAGTTCAGAATAATATTTAATAGTTATCATTTTTATAATAGTTACAGCCCCTAAGGTAAAAATGTCTCTCTAAAATTCAAAATCATTTTCAGATTTTTTACAAATGAGCTATTATTTTCACATGCAGGGGTTACTTTTCTATTCATTCATAGAGCAAGGATAAAATTTTTTTCAATCCTTCTTCGTCTTCCTGATCGAAGGCATCAAGCTTATCACTATCTATGTCCAGACAAGCAAAAACCTTTCCTTCGGAATCACGAATAGGGATGACAATTTCACTTTTAGACATGGAATTGCAAGCAATATGACCGGGAAAGTCTTCAACATTCCCGACTATAACGGTCTTTTCAGAAGAAACAGCAGCCCAGCATACTCCGGTATGATGCCGTAATTTCTGGCAGGCCACAGGCCCCTGATAAGAACGGACGATCAGTTCGTCATCGATCAACGCATATACTCCGGTCCAAAAAAATGTCTGCATTTTATGGTGCAAAACAGCTTCCATGGTCGCTAATCGTGCCCAAATATCTTCAGTGGTATGAATATAACCTTTAATTTGCTCATACAGCCGGTCATATTTGGCTAGTTTAGCACTTTTACCTGTATCGTTCATTAGGCCTCTTTTGTTAAACGTTCCAAAATATCCACTAAATGTTTCCACCATTTCCCGACTGTTTCGATATCTACTTTCTCATCCGGGGAATGCACACCACGTAAGGTCGGGCCGAAGGAAATCATATCCATTCCGGGATATTTCTCCAAAAACAGTCCACATTCCAATCCTGCATGGATAGATCTGACTACAGGTTCATAACCGAACAGTTGTTTATAAGATTCCACTGCAATTTTCAAAATAGCGGATTCCGGATTAGGTGCCCACCCCGGATATCCTTCTCCATGCTCCACTTCAGCACCGATCAAACGGAATACTGCAGCCACCATATGAGCAATATTCATCTTCTCCGAATCGACATCACTTCTCTGGGAAGTTGTAATCAAGATCGTATCGTTTTCGATAAATTTCACTGCTGCGAGGTTAGTAGAAGTTTCTACCATTCCAGGCATCCGATAACTCATCGCGAATACACCATGAGGACAAGCATACAAGGCATTCAATAATTTATTGGTAAATTCCTGAGTCAATACCTCTCCAGGTAAATCGACAGATTCCAGTTCCAACTGTAGTCCCGGTTCTGTTATTTTCCAAACCTCCTCCATCTCAGCTGCATACATATTGAAGTCAACCCGGATATTTTCTTTCAGGACTTCATCGAAAACGATCACCGCATTAGCTTCCCGGGCTATGGCATTTCTCAGGTTTCCTCCTTCCAAAGATGCAACCAACAGACCATACCGCTCATTCAAATCCCACAGAAAGCGATTCAATATCTTGATCGCATTTCCTCTCCCTTTATTAATATCATCACCGGAATGTCCGCCCTGCAATCCTTTCACTTTAACCAGAACAGCAAATTTATGGGCAGGTAAAACCATTTTTCGGTAAGGCAAGCGAATAACGGTATCGATTCCACCGGCACATCCGATAAAAATTTCCCCTTCATCTTCCGAATCCAGATTCAATAATATCTTGCCCTGAAAAAATCCAGGCTGTAAAGCAAAAGCCCCGGTCAATCCGGTTTCTTCGTCAACGGTAAACAGACATTCCAAAGGTCCGTGCTGAATATTTTCATCTGTCAAAACAGCCAATGCAGCAGCTATTCCAATACCATCGTCCGCTCCCAGTGTCGTACCTTTGGCTTTTACCCATTCACCGTCTATATAAGGTTTTATCGGATCTTTATCGAAGTCATGAACGGTATCTGCATTTTTCTCACAAACCATATCCATGTGTGCTTGTAAAACCACACCCGGGGTTTGTTCTTTTCCCGGAGTAGCCGGCTTCGTAATCAATACATTACCTGCTTCATCCTGACGAGCTTCCAGCTGATGTTTCTTAGCAAATTCCATCAACCAGGCAGCTATTTTTTCTTCTTTTTTAGATGGGCGGGGAATTTTACAGATCTCTTCGAAATAACTCCACACCAATTCGGGTTGTAATCCTTTAAAAATTTCCATTTTATTTGTTTTTCATGGTTTATTTAACAACAACGGATATGACGTTAGCCCATCATATCCGTTAATTTCTTCAACACCCAAACACAAGATTTAATTTCCTGCGGAGCAATGGTAAAAGTCAGGTCAGCATGTACCTGCTCTTCGATATTGGTCAAAACCTTTTTGGCCTCTATGCCTTTTTCGGTCAGGACCACAAAATTATTCCGCTTATCTTCCTGACACATTTTCCGCTGCACAAACCCACGTTTCGTCAGGGTATTCAATAGTTTCGTCACATTGTATTTATCTTTCTGAAGCCTCTTGGAAATAGTTTGCTGATTCACGTGATCTTCCGCCCAGAGCACCTGTAATAATTCATATTGTTCCCTGCTCAAATCGAATCCGGCTTTCAAAAACTCACGATTTAAAGTTTTGGTATATCCCCGCTCAGCTTTACTGAGATAAGAGACTAATTCTCTGACATCATCCATAGTTTATGTTGCGTTTTATACTATACGCAAACATAAGCATTCTTTTTATATTTCACACCAAATCGGCCCGTTTTTTATCAACATATTTATTTCAGACAGGCTCCATTTTCATAATAATTCTCAGGAGTCAGGTAACGAAAATATACATCCGAATTCGGATATCCGGCGGCCATCAGACATTCATAAATGACTTTCGCAACTTCGTGTTGTACCTCCGGCGGCCGTTCAAAATAATCTACTTCTACATAAGGCCAATCATTACCGCTCTTAATGGTTACATCTTCGACCACGCTGGAATGAATCAGCTCGAACACGATATGTTCACGCGGGCATCCGATCGTCTCTTGTAGCCGGTCTGCCATCCGACGACTCACACCTGCCATCCGGGAAGCTTCTACAAAATGAAATTTAAAAAAAGGCATAACAATAAAAGTTTTTAGTAGAATATGAATATTTAAATACCGCTGTTTTTTAGTTGTTCGAAAAACCAGGGAATCGTTTCTTTTACCTTTCTCACCACTTCTGCCAGCGGCAAATCCATCTGTCCTCCGGCAGCATTCAAATGACCTCCCCCATTGAAAAAAGCCTTAGCCCATTCATTGACCGGCACATTTCCCTTAGAACGAAAAGATAATTTTACCCTTTCCCTGCGTTCCGTGATTTGTACCGATACACAGACATTGTGAACAGAGAGCGGAATATTGACCAACCCTTCCAAGTCTCCGTCTTTGTAATTATAGCGGTCTAATTCTTCCCGGGTAATCGGCATAATAGCCACCGGATATTGTTCATTCACCTCCAGTTTATTGAGTAAAACATTTCCAATCAGACGCAGACGGGATAAATTGTTCATTTGATAAATCCGTTCATGGATATAAGCTTTGTCCAATCCTGCTTCCAACAGGTCTGCGATAATCCGATAGGTCTGCGGATGAGAAGAATTATGACTCAATCCTCCCGTATCGGTATTAATGCCGGTGTACAAAGCGCCGGCGATATCCGGAGTAACGATCTCCTTTCCCCAAATCTGTGACATGACGATATAGAGTAGTTCACAAGTCGAAGAAACCTGAGTATCGGAGATTACGTATTGTTGCGGATCGGGATCCGGATGATGGTCGATGATTACACGCCCGGCAGGAGAAGCCACCACCCAATTTTCAAGGTCACCTTCCCGGGCAACTGTATTGTGATCAAGCATAAAAATAAGGTCGGCATCGGCAAGTAAGCGTTTACATTCTTCCGGTTTTTCCTGAAAAGAAATAGCCGAAGAGATATTTTTCAAAAAACGGAGATATTCCGGAATAAAATCACAGGTCAGGATATGCCATTCTATTCCCACTTGCTGCAACACTTCAGACAAAGCCGAACAAGAGCCTGCCGCATCACCATCTGCCGAAATATGAGGAATAATCACCGTTTTTAAAGTCCCCTGCCCTAATCGTTCTTTTAATCTCCTTATTTCATCCGCATTATTTTTCATAAACCAATTGTTTTTATTTTCCTATTATACAGGAATCTACCTTTATCTCTAAAAAAATAAGCTGCCCCCAAGGACAACTTACCAGCCAGTTATTCCCACGTGATAATTTACGATCTCACGGCTTCAAAGGTAATAAAACTAAATCTATTTTTAAAATAGAATAACTCACGAGGCATAGCTCCTACCTCCGTGAGTTATAAAAAACAGTCATTAGGACTGGTTTATAGATTATTCCCACTCGATTGTTGCAGGTGGTTTTGAACTGATGTCATAAACAACACGGTTGATCCCCCGGACATTATTTATAATCCGATTGGAAACCCGGGCCAGAAATTCATAAGGCAAGTGACACCAATCGGCGGTCATGCCATCTGTCGATTCAACTGCCCGAAGCGCAACCACACTTTCATAAGTCCGCTCATCTCCCATCACACCGACACTCTGTACCGGTAGCAGCATCACTCCGGCCTGCCAGACTTTATTATACAATCCTTCTTCCTGAAGCATAGAAATAAAAATGTGATCGGCTTCTTGCAAAAGTCTTACTTTTTCGGGAGTGATCTCGCCTAAGATCCGGATAGCCAAGCCCGGACCTGGGAAAGGATGACGTTGCAGGAATTTATCCGGCAAACCAAGACTTTTTCCTACCCGGCGAACTTCATCTTTAAATAACAAACGGAGAGGTTCTACCAGTTTTAATTTCATATAATCGGGCAAACCTCCTACGTTGTGATGGGATTTAATAGTCTGTGAAGGTCCGTTTACCGAAAGCGATTCAATCACATCGGGATAGATCGTACCTTGTCCCAGCCATTTGGCATCTTCTATTTTAGAAGCTTCCTGATCGAAAACATCGATAAAAGTACTTCCGATAATTTTCCGTTTCTTTTCAGGTTCGGTGACACCTGCCAGACGTCCTAAAAACAAATCTCCGGATTCCGCTCCGACCACATTCAGTCCTAACTCTTTATAATTCTCCAGAACCGTTTTATATTCGTCTTTTCTCAGCAAACCATTATCAACAAAGATACAGGTCAGATTTTTACCAACAGCCCGATGCAATAACATAGCTGCTACAGTAGAATCTACCCCACCGGATAATCCCAGAATCACCCGGTCGTCTCCCAATTTCTGTTTTAATTCAGCCACTGTCGTCTCTACAAAAGAATCGGGGGTCCAGTTCTGTGAACATCCGCAGATACCCACCACAAAGTTGCGAAGCAGACAAGTTCCCTCGGTACTATGATATACTTCAGGATGGAACTGAATACCGTAAGTAATCTCGTTCTCTACCTTAAAAGCGGCATTTTTCACATCTTTGGTACTGGCAATCACCTGACAGCCTGCCGGTAATTTTTCTATCGTATCTCCATGTGACATCCATACCTGTGAATTATCGCCGATACCTTTAAACAGCTTACTTGTTTTATCGACGAAAGCTAAATTCGCCCTGCCATATTCACGTTTGTTAGAAGCCTTTACCTCTCCTCCGAAATGATGAGCCAAATACTGAGCGCCAAAACACACTCCCAATAAAGGCAACTGACCTTTTATCGCCGTCAGATCCGGCTGAGGAGCTTTATCATCCCTGACGGAAAAAGGACTTCCGGAAAGAATAACTCCTTTTACAGAGGAGTCGAGAGCCGGATAATGATTGTAAGGATAAATCTCACAATATACATTCAATTCCCGGACTCTTCTCGCAATCAACTGGGTGTACTGCGATCCGAAGTCCAATATCAAAATTTTTTCCTGCATCTTATTTGTTTTGATTTGAGGTGCAAAGATAAAAATTAAAGGTAAAAGGTAAAAAATATCTTTTCATAAATTTCAGGTTTAGAACTATTATTTAAACTGATAAGAATACTCTCAAATAAACAATTTCTTTTATATTTTTGGCCAATGAAAACCCCACCTCGGGATTTTCGTACAAATCGGTAATTAGAAACTATTATTTATGGATACAACACCTCGATATCGGTTAGGATTGGTGCTCAGCGGCGGTGGAGCCCGGGGCTTCGCCCACATCGGAGTCGTACAAGCCATGTATGAAGCAGGCCTCCGTCCCGATATCATCTCGGGCACCAGTGCCGGCTCGAGCCATGATTGCCGCCGGTCATACCCCCGAAGAATGTTTGAATTTTTTCCTGGGGAAAAAAATTTTGCATTTTGCCCGTCCCACCATGTCGAAGAAAGGGATCATGATTATGAACGGTATGGAAGAACGGCTGGCAGAATTTCTGCATGTCAAGACTTTTTAAGAACTGAAAATTCCCCTGGTTATTACAGCCAGTGACATTAACGGAGCTGTACCCGTCCATTTTGAAAAGGGAGAACTTCTCCCCTGCATTATTGCTTCCTGCTCTATCCCGGTAGTCTTTACTCCCCGGGAAATCGATCATGTCGATTATGTCGACGGAGGAGTCTTTATGAATCTTCCCGTACGTCCCATACGCAAGCGTTGCGAGAAAATTATAGCCGTCGAAATCAATTCGATAGATACTTCGGAAAAAATCACCAACATGATCGGTATGGCTATCCGTTCTTTTCATCTGGGTCTGGACCGGAATACCGATATCGACCGGAATATGTGCGATGTATTCATATCCCCCCAAAATATGACCAAATACAGCATGTTCGATCTAGAACACATCAGAGAGATCTATGAAGAGGGATATCTCACAGCCAAACGTATTCTAAAAAATTCGATCTTACAGACCCGGCATCAGGTTTTGGCCTGATCGTCCGGTCAGCTTATCCTTTCAGCCTTCCGTCAACGGACATCTGAGCTCTTTCAATTTCCGGTAGACATAAATAAAGGCTGGAATCAGAAAGAGATCGGCTGCCAGCCAGGCTGTCGGATCGCCGAAACAAACTGCAATATAACCGTATACCGGTACGGCATATATGCTGACCAGGGTACGGGCTATCATTTCGGAAACTCCGGAAAGCATAGCCAGATTCGTATACCCTGCCCCCTGAATGGTGTAACGCAGGATACAAAGCAATCCCAGGAAAGGAAAGAAATAGGCAGATACGTGCAAAAACAACTCCGTATTTTTCAATATTTCCAGTTCGGTAGTATCTACAAAAAGTAAAGCCAACGTCCTCGCCCCGACCATTAAAACGACAAAGGTCAGTAAGGCGTAAATCAGCATCATCACCCCACTGGCTTTGATCCCTTGCCAGATACGTTTCGGCTTACCTGCTCCGTAATTTTGTCCGCAATAAGTCGCCATAGCGATTCCCAAACTTTCAAAAGGACAGATAAAAAACATTTTGATCCGCATAGCAGAGGTAAAAGCAGCCACACAAGCCGTTCCCAAGGCATTATTTGCACTTTGAAGCATAATACTACCGATCGCAGTGATCGAAAACTGTAATCCCATCGGTACGCCGATATTTAATAAAGTCCTTGCCAGATGCAACTGAAATTTATGCTCTTTGGCTTCCCCTTTCAGTATCTGAAAATGCCTGTACATGTATACATAACACAATAAGGCAGAAATTCCCTGAGAAAAAACAGTAGCGATCGCCGCTCCCAAAACTCCCCATTTCAATACCAGAATACAGAAAAGGTCCAGGATAATATTGAGTATAGTCGAAAAGAGCAGAAACCAAAACGGTGTCTTACTATCTCCCAATGCACGGATAATGCTGGATAGAAGATTGTACAGAAACGTACAGGGTACTCCGATAAAAGTCACCAGCAAGTAGGCATACGCACCCTCGAAGATATTCTCCGGTGTACGCATAATCCTCAAGATATCTGCACAATAGATACTGGTAATCAAAGCAATCATAACAGACATCACCAACGAAAGCTGCAAACTCACAGCCACATAACGCCGCATCATGACATAATCACGGGCACCGAACTTCTGGGCCACCGGAATACCGAAACCACAACTACACCCATTACAGAAACCCAAAATCAGGAAAATCACGGAACTACTGGCTCCGACAGCAGCCAACGCATTTATTCCCAAGAATTTTCCGACAATAGCAGCATCTACCAACGAATAAGTCTGTTGAAGCAAATTGCCCCAAAGCAAGGGCATCGTAAAATTGAAAATAAGTGGCAGCGCGGGCCCTGCTGTCATCTCTCTGGAAGTTGCCATAACTTAATTTCAAATCAAATCATTGTATTTTTTCACCCATTTTCTCAACGAGCGCCGCATTTCCTGCCAGTATAGAAATACCCCGGTTTTCCCTGAATCTGCGGACGATGCCTCCGGCTTCCTGTACGATCAAGGCTCCGGCACACATATCCCAGGGCTGTAATGCCAATTCCCAATATCCGTCCAACCAACCGGCAGCGACGCAGCATAAATCATAAGCAGCCGAGCCCATTCGTCTTATCCCCCGGATGGAAGGCAGGATTGCAGCCAGATTTGCAGCATTATTATCCGGATTTACATCTTTATCGTAAGGAAATCCTGTTCCCAAAACAGAATGAGCCAAATCCTGTTTTTCAGCAACACGGATCACTTTTCCATTGTACCGGGCTCCTCTGTCCCTGATTGCCGTATACAACTCGCCGAGATACGGCGCATAAACAACCCCCAGAATGGTTTCTTCCCGGTATTGCAACCCGATAGATACTGTAAATACAGGTAATCCCTGGCTATAATTATTCGTACCGTCCAAAGGATCGATCACCCACCGATACTCGGCAGTACCGGCATGAGCACCGCTTTCTTCCCCAAGGACTGCATGCCCGGGATAGTGCTTCTGAATCTTATCCAACAGAAAAGCTTCACTTTCTTTATCGGCTCTTGTTACCACATCGTACACATTCGATTTGGTTTGTATACCCAAATCATTTCCCCTGAAATAGGAAAGCTGTATCTTTCCAACTTCTTTCGCCCAGGCTACCGCATATTCCAATGCCTGATTTAAATCAATACTCATTTTAATTACTTCCCATTAAAAACAAAAAATCCTTTAACACCGTTCTATTTCTTTCAGCGCTTTCACCAATTGATCCGGACAGGAAGTACGTTTACTTCCACATTGTATACCTTCCAATCTTTCTATTACCTCCTCTACTTTCATTCCCCTTACCAACATCGAAATTCCTTGCAGATTTCCGCTGCATCCTCCTTCGAAACAAACTTCCCGGATCACCCCATCCTCCACGGTCAAATCAATAGCTACCGAACAAACGAGCGACGATGGTATAAAATGAATCGATTTTTTCATCGTTTAAATTATTTATATTTCCAAGCTTTTCCACAACTACGGCACTTCCAGGCCGGCCGGAATAAGGGAGAAACCTTCTTCAAGGACTTTCAGAGCTTCCTGCCAACATTCATGCCGGACGAGCAGCTTTACTCCACCGATTGCCTGTGCATGGATCCCCGTCCGGACCGTCAATTCATCCTGCATCCGGGTTTCGATCCCGGCAGATTCTAAAAAAGCCTTAGCCATATAGGCTTCCTGCGGATTTATAAAGGTTTGTACGATCACCCAACTGTCCATTGTATAGAAAGTTTGTCAGTTAAAAATCAATTCTTTTATTCGAATTTTTCCGGAACTTTCCAGGTTCATCCCTACTGATCTCTCAAGCAATCGGCACATCGATCCACTTTCCTCCCTGCAATTGTCTAACGGTATGGAATCCAGCTTCTTTCAGCGCCTGTAAAGCCTCCGCCCGCCCGGCATTGATCAAATCCGGACGGTGGGCATCAGAATTAACCAGTACCGGTATCCCCAAAGCACGAATAAAGGCAAAATGCCGGATATCCGGAAAAAAACACCCTTTACGTAAAAAAGCTTTAGTATTGATTTCCATCATGATACCTCTTTCAGCAATCAGCGTAAAGTATTCCTTCAACATATCGGTAAACCAGCCCTGCCGGAATAGATCCGGTTGACAAATCCCGGCATTATAAGAAATCTTATCGGCATGTCCGACAAAATCAAAACCTCCCGCTTCCACCATACGCATGGCTGCAACAAAATAGCGGGTGACCATCTCCTGCAAATTCCCACGAAAATGCTTTTCCAATAAATACCGGAAATTTTCAGGATCGGTATCTGTATCGATAATTTCCTCTTCATCAGTATACACCAAATGGACCGATCCGATCCGGTAATCCAACGGTAAAGCCTGAAAATAGGAATTAGCCGGATTCTGAATCTCATTCAGATAGTCTATTTCCAAACCGGCATAGATCTCGATTTCTCCTGCATATCTCTGTTTCAACCGCCCAATTTCCTGTAAATAATCGGGCACCCGCTCTTGCGATAAAGTCCAGCACGTCTCGAAAGGAAGCGGAGCATGTGAAGATATACCGTAAGAAGTAAAGCCGGCAGCGATAGCCGACTTCACAAAATCTTCCATAGGAGCTTTTCCGTCACAAAAAGAACAATGACTATGATAATTGGTCAGATTCATACCCCATTTCCCGATCACATTCTTTCCGGCATCTCAATGCCTAACATTCCCATGGCATTTTTAATCGCCTCACCACATTGTTTAGCCAGCAACAAACGGAAATTTCTCAAAGCTTCATTTTCTTCTTTCAGAATAGAAAAATCATGGTAAAACTGATTGAATTCTTTAGCCAGGTCATAAGCGTAATTAGCCAATAATGCCGGACTATAGGTTGTCCCTGCTTCTTTCACCACATCAGGCAATTTAGCCACCAATTTAATCAGATTCTGTTCTTTTTCCGAGAGCTGAATATGTGTATCCGCCGACAAAGGTGATGCCCCTGCGTCTGCGGCCTTACGTAATACCGACTGAATACGCGCATAAGTATATTGTATAAAAGGACCGGTATTTCCGTTAAAATCGATCGATTCTTTCGGGTTGAACATCATGGTCTTTTTGGGGTCTACTTTCAGAATAAAATATTTCAACGCCCCCAAAGCCACTTTCCGGTATACCTCTTCGGCCTCAGCTTCGGAATAGCCGTCCAATTTTCCTAATTCCTGAGAAGTTTCTCTGGCTGTATCGATCATTTCAGCCATCAGATCATCGGCATCGACAACCGTACCTTCACGGGATTTCATCTTTCCCTCAGGTAATTCAACCATTCCGTAAGACAAATGCTTAATTTTATCCGCCCAGGGGAAACCCAATTTACCACAAATCAATGAAAGTACCTGGAAATGATAATTCTGTTCATTTCCGACGACATAGATCATTTCATCCATATCGAATTCATTGAAGCGTTCGTAGGCCGTACCTATATCCTGAGTCATATAAACCGAAGTACCGTCGTCCCGTAACAGTAATTTATGATCCAGCCCGTCTCCGGTCAAGTCGGCCCAGACACTACCGGTTTCTTTCCGGTAGAGTACACCGTCAGCTAAACCTTTCAGGACAATGTCACGGCCTTTTTTATACGTTTGTGATTCGAAATATACCTTATCGAAACCCACCCCCATCAAGCGATAGGTTTCGTCGAAACCTTTCAACACCCAATCGTTCATAGTACGCCACAAACTCACGGTCTCTTCATCACCGGCTTCCCATTTACGCAGCATTTCCTGCGCTTCCAGCAAGATCGGAGCTTTTTTCTTGGCCTCTTCTTCTTCCATTCCCTCCTTTTCCATCAAAGCTTTTATTTCAGCTTTATATTCCTTATCGAAACGAACATAGTAGTCGCCGACAAAATGGTCGCCCTTCGTACCTGTAGACTCGGGAGTAGCACCATTAGCGAACTTTTTCCAGGCAATCATACTCTTACAAATATGTATTCCCCGGTCATTCACCAAATTTACCATCCTCACTTCATGTCCATTGGCTTTCTGTATCTCGGATACCGACCAACCCAACAGGTTGTTACGGATATGACCGAGATGTAAAGGTTTGTTCGTATTAGGCGAAGAATACTCGATCATGTAAGAATGCCCGCTATTTTCATGCACATATCCATACTTCGGGTCCTGAGCCACTTCGTTCAATACACCTAACCAATAAGCCGCTGAAATCTCGATATTCAAGAATCCTTTCACCACATTGTAGTCTTTAATCTCTTCAATGTGTTGTTTCAGGTAGCCCCCCAATTCTTTCCCCGTCTCTTCCGGAGATTTCTTCGAAAAACGCGTAAATGGAAAAACAACCACAGTCAAATCTCCCGCAAACTCTTTCCGGGTAGCTTGTAACTGCACTTTATCCTTATCCACATCAGCGTCATAGCACTGCTTCACAGCTTCTATCACCTTGGTGGTCAACAAACTTTCTATGCTCATAGTATTCTGACGATTAATTTTTCACAGGTTACAAAAATACAATTATTTAGCGAAACATTAAAAATGAAAGTGGAATAAAGCCTTTTACGGTCGTAATTTTTGTAAAAAAATATAAATATGATAACTTTGGAGCGTAATTTGATATGTCCCAAGGATTCAGTATACTTCAAAATACCAATAAATGAAACTCTAAAAGAAGAAAAATAAAAAATCTCTATAGTGGGTGATAAATAAAAAATCAATTAATTATGGAAAATTCTTTATCTACAATGTCTTTGGACACATTGGTCAATAAACTTATTGATCTCAGTGTTTCATTCGGTTCCAAGTTGCTGGTGGCACTTCTGGTGTTCTTCATCGGTCGTTGGATTGTAAAAAAATTAAATCGTTTAGTTATAAACATACTTACGAAACGGCATGTCGAAGCTTCATTGGCCACTTTTACCAAGAGTTTGGTGAGTATCACCCTGAATTTCACTTTAGTGATTATCATTATCAGTGTTTTAGGTATCGAGACAAGCTCATTCATCGCTTTATTTGCTTCTGCCGGTGTCGCTGTCGGTATGGCATTGAGCGGTACACTGCAAAATTTTGCCGGTGGAGTGATGATACTGCTTTTCAAACCGTTTAAAGTGGGAGATTATATCGAAGCACAAGGTCAGTCGGGAACAGTGAAAGAGATCCAGATTTTCAATACCATCATTACGACTACCGATAACAAGGTGATCATCATTCCTAACGGAGGCTTATCTACCGGAATTATGATGAACTACTCGAAAGAATCGCAACGGCGGGTCGACTGGGTATTCGGAATCGGCTACGGTGATAGCTACGAACATGCAAAAGCTGTCATTGCCCGGCTTTTAGATAATGATCCCAGAGTATTGAAAGATCCCAATTATTTTATCGCTTTAACCGCTCTTAACTCCAGTTCTGTCGACATTGTCGTTCGGGCTTGGGTAAAAGCAGAAAATTATTGGGGTGTCTTTTTCGATATGAACGAAAAAGTATACAAGACCTTTGCAGAGGAAAACCTCAATATTCCTTTCCCGCAAATGGATGTACACCTCTATAACGAAAAATAATCTTTTTACTGTCGGCAGGACTAGATCATGATCCTGCCGACAGTAAAAAAATCCCCCTTAAAACATTACCAGCCTTTTTTCGTTTAAATAACTATAATTTAAAACTTATAGTTATGGAAACGACAGAAACTTACTCTTCCAACAACCGATATTGGTGGCTAATGCTAATTATCGGTATTCTTTCTATTCTTTGCGGTATATGGGTATTCAGAAATCCGGTTGAATCCTATTTTGCGCTGGCGGTTTATTTCAGTATCATGTTTATCCTGTATGGGATCGGTGAAATTGTAAATGCATTTGCAGGACAACGCTACCGGAACTGGGGCTGGGGCTTAGCCGTGGGAATACTGGATTTGGTCATCGGATTTATATTATTAGGTAATCTAGCCTGGGCAGCCGATCTGTTACCTTATATCGTAGGATTTATCTTAATGTTCGTAGGTATCGGTTTTATCGGTCAATCCAGTCAAATGCAATCTTTCCGTATTCCTAATTGGGGATGGGTATTGACAGGAGGAATCCTGACCTTAATTTTTGCCTTTTTGATTATCTTCCATCCGCTTTTCGGTATATTCAATATTATCGTATGGACAGGTCTGGCCTTTATTTTCGGAGGTATATCCGCCATTTTCTATTCTTTTAGCCTGAAAAACTAAAATCCAACAGGGGAAATCTTATAATTTACCTCTTTCCTTTGGACGGTATAGACAACCTGTCAATCGGTGGAACTACAATCTTCGATAAAATACAATGATATCGGGAGACTAATTCCACCGATCAACTTTCGGAAAAGATTCGTCCTTCAGGCTTAAAACCGTTAATCTGTCCGGAAAGGCTTGTCCTCCCTTTTTCCCCCGGTATTTACAATAAATAATGTCCCAAAAAGGAAATAAAAGCACCGACTACGACAGAAGCCAATAAAAGCGGGAATGCACATCTTGAACTTCCCCGCCCCGAGGTAATCACCAGAGGGAGGGTCAAAACTGCAGACACGATCATACCTTTCCACCACCATTGTGTCCAAGGTAAACTCAGGTGATAAACCACATAGGGCATGATCAGAAACAACACAAAAGCCGATAAAACAGTATATTTATCTGCCTTTCTTTTGAATAAAGGAATGATACCGATAAATGCCGATACCAAACCAATTAATATAATCGTCAGATAAGCTCTCATTACAATTCGAACAGGTTATATTTTAAATTAAAGTCTCTCCTTGCCACACACAACAATCGGGAAAATCCAGGTTGATTTCCCGGTCTTTCTTAAACAGGCCATAAATAGCCGATCCGCTCCCGCTCATACTCACAAATTCAGCCCCCCGCTCATACAATTGCTGCTTCAATAAAGTTAGAGAGGGATATTTTTGAAAAACAGTCGCTTCAAAATCATTCCGGATATATTCTTTCCATGTATTTACCGGAAGTTGTCCGAGCTGACGCAGATCATATCCGGCCGGCCGGGGAGTGATCCCTGCATATGCTTCAGGCGTAGATACTCCGAAAGAGGGTTTCACTATGATGATCCGATAACCGGCCAACGTAAGCTCTATCGGCTCCAGCAACTCCCCCTTACCGGAAGCAAATGCCGGACGATCATCGATAAAAAAAGCACAGTCACTCCCCAGGCGGGCAGCATAAGTTACCATCTTTTGCCCGGAGAGACGAAGATCGAAAAAGGCATTCAAAGCTTTCAGCATAAAAGCTGCATCCGCCGATCCCCCCCCTAAACCGGCACCGAAAGGGATGATCTTATGTAAGTGTACTTGTATGGCCGGCAAATGAAAATCGGCAGCCAACAAGTGATAAGCTTTAATCACCAGATTTTTCCCGGGATCTCCTCCCACTTCCAGACCGGTATTCTTAAATCGGAAACTCCCGCTTTCTCCTTCTCCCCGCCCAATTTCGAGTATATCAGACCATCCCACCGGGAAAAAAATCGTTTCCAGATTATGAAAACCGTCATTTCTCTTCCCGGTCACAAAGAGACCGATATTTATTTTCGCATGTGGAAAAACAACCATGGAGTAATCTTTTATTTTAAACTTTGCAAAGATACCCTTTTTTTGTAACTTCGTCCACAGGGAATCTGTATATATTTCCGATAGTCGTTCAAATAATTACTTAATATTTTAGCTATGAAAAAAACATGGATCCTGTTATTGATATTTTTTTCAGCAGGAATTTTGTCATATGCCGATGCCCAAAGTGTGAAAAATTTGAATACGAAAGAATTCAAAACACAGATTTGGGATTTCGAAAAAAATAAAGACTGGAAGTATCTCGGTGCTAAACCGGCCATCATCGATATGTATGCCACCTGGTGTCCACCTTGCAAAAAACTATCTCCTATTTTGGAAGAGATTCAAAAAGAATACGGAGATAAACTTCAGATCTATAAAGTGGATGTGGATAAAGAACCGGCATTAGCTCAATTATTCAATGCCTCCAGCATCCCACTGATGCTCTTTATTCCCGAAAACGGCAAACCTTTTACGGTAACCGGGTTACGTCCGAAAGAACAAATAACAGACATTATTAATGAAAAACTAGAAGTAAAAAAATAACGACCGTATCTCCGGCACCGAAAAAAATAAGTACCGGAGATAACTCCACACTCTCCCCGTACTTCTGAACTAAAGCTTCAAAAGCACAGCAATCATCTTGCAAAACAACATCGATAAAATAACCTTTTCCCTATTCGATATCAAACACACACAACCATACACATACCGGCTCGATACTGGTACTATCGAGCCGATGTTTGCAATTTTTGGGAATATGCAGGTAGTCTCCTTTTTTCAATGTCACTTTGCGGTCCTCAAATTCCAGCGTAGCCTCTCCCTGAATCAATAATATAAATTCATCGTTCTCCTGATCGTACCAAAATCCTTTGGGCGAACTATGACCGGAAGAAACGATCCGGTCGATCCGGCAATTAGGAGATTTAAAAAGCAAATCGAACTGTTCCTCTTCACCAGCCTCAGCTATCTGAGCAAAAATATTTTCAGGTTTCATATACATTCTGAATAAAAATCAGAAAATTGATTTCAAATTAATAGTATTTCAGACTTTTTTCTGACTAATTATAACAGAACAAAGATAAAACTTGTTATTCTAAATGACAACGTTTTCGATATTAATCTTACATAAAGACTTTCCAACTCAGTTTTCCCCTTTCAGATTAGGCAGACTGATGTGATACTTTACAGCCAGAATCCGGATCAGGATGACAGAAACAGCCCCGATGATCTGTGTCAGTGTCGAATTTAAACCGGAATACAGACAGAGATAGTAAACCAAGCCACCGAACACACAAGCCAGGGCATAGATCTCTTTTCGGAAAATCAAAGGGACTTCATTGATCAGGGTATCCCGCAAAACTCCTCCGGCGGCTCCGGTGAGAGTACCCATAATCAATCCTACCCACATGGGGTAACCATAAGTGATGCTTTTCTCGATACCGACAACGGCGAATAACCCTAAACCGATGGCATCGAAAATAAAAAAAGTATTATTCAACCTGATGACATATCGCCCGAACAGAATAACAAATCCCAAAGCCAAGGCAGTCACGATCAGATAGGAAGACTGCAACATCCAGAACGGGGTAACATCCAGCAACAAATCCCGAATCGTTCCTCCTCCGACAGCTGTAACGAATCCAACCACATAAGCCCCGAACCAATCGAAGCGTTTAGCAGAAGCCAAACGGATCCCACTAATGGCAAACGCAAATGTACCGATATAATCAATAAGCGTCAGAAAATTCATCGTTCCTCTTCAATTAACTACCTGTAAAAAATAACTGTCCGATTTTGAGAGCGCAAAAGTATAAATTTCTGACTATTTTTCCATTTATCCTTTTATTTTTGTACAATCAAAATTTCCGAAAATGAAACCCGATGAATATTACCAGAAACAGATAGACCACTATACCGCCCGTTTAAAGCAAATAAAAAAACGGCGCAATCTGATTACATTGGCCAAATTGCTCACTTTCGGCTATATGATCTTTTTGATCTACCTCCTGATCAACCATAGTACTCAACCTCTCTTACTTTTGGGTATAGGAGCTATTCTCGTATTCATTTTTTTGACTCTATGGGATTCCCAAATCATCTACCGGCAACATCTCATCGAAGAACTACTTCGTATAAACACGTTGGAATCGGATTATTTAGCCGGTAATTTCTCTGCTCTCGACCAAGGCGAAAGGTTCAACGATCCTGCCCACCCTTATGCCCATGACCTGGACCTATTCGGGGAAGATTCCCTCTTCCAGCATTTAAACCGGACAGTGACTTTTTCCGGCACCCAAAAGTTGGTATCCTGGTTATTATCTCTCAGCAAAGACCCGGAAGTCATTCATTCCCGTCAGCAAGCGGCAGAAGAATTATGCGCCGAGCCGGAATGGTGTCAACACTTTCGTGCTGCCGGAGCACTCCATCCGACCCAAGCCCTCGATGCGGTCATTTTAAAATCAGGACCGACCGAATCCCCATTCTTTTCAAAACATAGCACAGTCCGTCTGATTTTATGGATAGCCAACACGATTGTAATCGTTTCGTGGGCGGTAACGAGCTTTACCCCCCTGCCTTTTTCCATTTCCCTTGTGCTATCCCTATTACAACTTTCGGCATTGGCCTTATATATCAAAAAAATCAATGCCTATCATCAACGGCTCAACCTGTTTCTGAAAACCATCAGCAATTATCTTCCTTTAGTCCGGTTAATCCACGATCAATCTTTCCGTTCCCCTTATCTTCAGAAAATAAGACACAGCTTGTTTACCCCGGAGAGTAATTCCCTGCAAGCTTTGACTCAACTTCACCGGATACAGAACAGTCTCGACCAACGGGGTAACATTGTCATCGCTTTCATTTTAAACGGACTATACCTCAAAGATTTCCATACCCTGCTCCGTCTGGATCACTGGAGAAAGGAATATGGACCTGACATCGAAACCTGGACAGACGTCCTCAGTGAAGCCGATGCCTTGATCAGCATGGCCAATTATCGTTTCAACCATCCTGCTTATTGCCTCCCGGTCATCTGTCAGGATCGATTATTAGACACCGAAGAAATAGGACATCCTTTACTAAAAAGCGAACGAAACGTCACCAATGATTTCAGTATCCGCTCCTTACACCAAATCGCCATTGTCACCGGAGCCAATATGGCCGGTAAAAGTACCTTTTTGCGTACAATCGGGATAAATCTGATTTTAGCTCAATCCGGGAATGTCGTTTGCAGCCGCTATTTTGCTTTTCAGCCCATGACGCTTTTCACCAGTATGCGGACTACCGATAGTCTGTCTAAAGACACTTCCTACTTCCACGCAGAGCTTCTCCGGCTTCAACAACTAGTTAACATCGCACAGCAGGAAGACAAAGTATTCATCATTTTGGACGAAATGCTGAAAGGAACAAATTCGGTGGATAAATTAAACGGTTCATTGGCTTTCTTAAAAAGGATACTCTCTTACCCTATCTCCGGCCTCGTTGCAACCCACGATTTGGCTTTAGGAGAACTGGCTGACGATTTCCCGGAACATTTTTTCAATGTCTGCTTCGAGATTGTCCATTCCGGTAGTCAAATTACGTAGGGATATTCAGTAAATGTCCCTAAAAAGTAAGATGGCATATAAAGTTGATAGAGTATAATCACTTTATATGCCATTATTATTGCCCTTTTTCTGTGTTTTTTCACATAATCCTATCTTGTTAGACACGACGCTTCGGAAGAGGTCTGATGACCCCTTCTGGTTCTGTCGGTAAATTTATGTCATGCCGCTTTATCCGCCCGGTTCCTGATTTTATCTATCATCAGTATGGCATTTGCCGTATGTATTCCAAAGAAAATCCATAGGA
>OGRG01000814.1_pt1 | contig 25451 bp, 25 predicted proteins | sample 1553501 | NCBI WGS metagenome assembly OGRG01 (sample SAMEA2580018, study PRJEB22360) | human gut metagenome | biome: human gut; feature: human-associated habitat; material: faeces | place: Denmark | collected 2008/2010 | reverse complement strand
TAAAATAATATGGTATAAATAATATTGAGTTATTAAATAATAAATTAGAAGAGGTAAATAATATGAAAAGATTTTTTAAATTAACATTAATAATAGGAATTACAATGATTGCATTAGCAATATCAAATATAGCATATGCTGATGATGATTTTGATATTTTAACACCAACAGATTTACCAACAGAATCAACATCAACAACTGCACCAACTACAACAACAACTACACCAAGCACAAGTACTACATTAGAAATCCCAAAGACTACTACAACAACTGTAAAAATAACAAAAACAACAAATACATCATTACCACATACAGGTATAGAAGATAGCACAGGAACAATAGTAGCAATAGTAGCATTAGCAATAGTAGGAATTAGTTCATTTGTAGTAATAAAGAAAAATAGTGATATTTAAGATTAAGAGAAAAGTAAAATAAAGGTTATCAACAGAGAAAATTAGTCACAGGCTGAGAACTAATTGTGGAAAACATATTTGAAAAACTAACTCTTTAGCTTTCTAACGAATAAGTTAGACGTATAAGATACGTTATAATCTATCAGTAAGTTAAAAATAGGATGGAACCGTGTAATATAAGCACTCCTATAGATAGAAATATCTATAGGAGTGTTTTTTTATTTATAAAATAAGGTAAATCCAAAATATAAGGAGGTATAATTATGATTAGAACAATACAAAAAGATGGACAAATTTTAGATATGGAAGAAGGAAATGAAGAATTACAAAAGATAATTTGGCATACAACATCACATATATTAGCACAAGCAGTAAAAAGATTATATCCAAACACAAAGCTAGGAATAGGACCAGCAATTGAAAATGGATTTTACTATGATTTTAGAGTAGAAAAGCCATTCACAGAAGAAGATATAGCCAAAATAGAAGAAGAAATGAAAAAAATAGTTAAAGAAGATTTACCATTAGAAAGAAGTGTATTATCAAGAGAAGAAGCAATCAAGTTAATGGAAGAAAAAGAAGAACCATATAAAGTTCAATTAATAAAAGAACTTCCAGAAGGTGAAACAATATCATTCTTTAAACAAGGAGAATTTATAGATTTATGTGCAGGACCACATATAAATAGAACAGGAAAAATAAAAGCAATAAAATTATTAACAACATCTGCTGCATATTGGAAAGGAAATCAAGAAAATGACTCAATGCAAAGAATATATGGAGTATCATTCCTAAAAGCAAGTCAACTTGAAGAACATCTAAGATTATTAGAAGAAGCAAAACAAAGAGATCATAGAAAAATAGGAAAAGAACTTGAATTATTTATGACACACGAATTAGTTGGTTCAGGACTTCCAATGTATTTGCCAAATGGAGCAACAATAAGAAGAATATTAGAAAGATATATACAAGATAAAGAAATAGATTTAGGATATAGTCATGTATATACACCATCACTTGCAAATGTTCAATTATATAAAACAAGTGGACATTGGGATCATTATAAAGATGACATGTTTCCTGCAATGAAATTAGATAATGAAGAAATGGTATTAAGACCAATGAACTGTCCACATCATATGTTAGTATATAAAAGTAAACAACGTTCATACAAAGATTTACCAATAAAAATAGGTGAATTAGCAAATGATTTTAGATATGAAAATAGTGGTGCTGTTTGCGGACTTGAAAGAGTTAGACAAATGTGTCAAAATGATGCACACTTATTTGTAAGACCAGATCAAATAAAAGAAGAAGTAGGAAATGTATTAAAATTAATAAAAGAAGTATATCAAAAAGACTTCGGATTTTCAGCAGATTCATTTAAATACAGATTATCATTAAGAGATAAAAACAATAAAGCAAAATATATAGATAATGATGAAATGTGGGAAACAGCAGAATCACAATTAAGAGCAATATTAAAAGAAATGAATATAGATTTCTATGAAGCAGAAGGAGAAGCTGCATTCTACGGACCAAAGATTGATATTCAAATCAAAACAGCATTAAATCATGATGTTACAATACCAACATGTCAATTAGATTTTGCATTACCAGAAAGATTTGATTTAACATATGTTGGTGAAGATAATAAAGAACATAGACCAGTAGTAATACACAGAGCAATACTTGGATCTTCAGATAGATTTATATCATTCTTAATTGAAGAAACAAAAGGTGCATTCCCATTATGGTTATCACCAATACAAGCAAAAATATTACCTATTACAGATGCTCAAATTGATTATTGTACAGAATTAAAAGCAAAATTAAGAGCTAAGAGAATAAGAGTTGAATTAGATGATTCAAATGAAAAAATTGGATATAAAATCAGAAAAGCTCAACTTGAAAAAGTTCCATATATGTTAGTTATAGGTGCAAATGAACAAGAAAGTCAAGTTGTAACTGTTCGTGCAAGAAAAAATGGGGCTAATTTAGGTGAGATGACAATTGACGAATTTATTGAAAAAGTTCAAAATGAAGTTGAAAATAAAGCAATAGATAGATAAAGAAAAGGAGCTATGAAAATAGTTCCTTTTTGCATATAAAAAAATAAACAAGATATTAACATATCTCGTTATTTTGGTTGGGCTGGCTAGATTCGAACTAGCGCATGTTAGAGTCAAAGTCTAATGCCTTACCGCTTGGCTACAGCCCAATGTATAAAATTATAAACAACCATATAAGGTATTATATGGGGTGGAAGATGGGACTCGAACCCACGGTCTCCAGTGCCACAAACTGGCGCGTTAACCAACTACGCTACATCCACCATTGTTTAGTCCATTTGTGAACACATTAATTATTTTAGTATGTTTTTACAAATTTGTCAAGATATTTTTGTAAATTATTTGATTTTTTATCAAAAATTTGTTAATATAATAATGAAAAATAAGGAACGGAGGAAGTTAGAAAAAGTCTAACGAAAAAAATATGGCAAATGTAATTGTAATAGGTGGCGGACCTGCCGGAATGATGGCAGCAATAACAGCAGCCGAATATGGAAATAATGTAACAATAATAGAAAAAAATTCAGATTTTGGAAAAAAATTATTAATAACAGGAAAAGGTAGATGTAATATAACAAGTTCATTATATATGAGTGAATTTATAAAAAATACTCCAGGTAATGGGCAATTTTTATATAGTGCATTTCAAAATTACACAAATACAGATATAATAGACTTTCTAAAAAATCAAGGACTTGAAGTAAAAGAAGAAAGAGGAAACAGAATTTTTCCAGTTACAGATAAATCTATAGATGTATTAAATTGTTTCAAATCAAAAATAAATGAATTAAAAATAAAAAAATTATTTAATACAAGAGTTCAAAAAATTTTAGTACAAAATGGTGAAGTATTAGGAGTAAGGACAGAGAAAGAAATAATTCAAACAGATAAAATAATACTAGCAACAGGGGGAAAAAGTTATCCATTAACAGGATCAACAGGAGATGGATATTTAATAGCCAAAAATATAGGACATAAAGTAACAGAAATAAGACCATCACTAGTTCCTTTGGTAATATATGAGAAGAATGAATGTAAAGAAATGCAAGGTTTAAGTTTAAGAAATGTTGGAATAAAAATTATTGATGAATCAAAAAATAAGTTAATATATGAAGATTTTGGAGAAATGATATTCACTCATTTTGGAATTTCAGGACCTACAATTTTAAGTGGTTCAGCACATTTGGTAAGATATAAAGAAATAGATAATCTAATGAAAGAGCAAAAAATAAAATTACAAATGGATTTAAAACCAGCATTAACAGAAGAACAATTAGATGAAAGAATATTAAGAGATTTTAAAGAATTTAAAAATAAACAATTTAAGCATGCATTAGACAAATTATTACCACAAAAAATGATTCCAATTGTAATTGAAAAAACAAAAATAAATGAAGAAAAAAGAGTTAATGAGATAACAAAAGAAGAAAGAAGAAATTTAGTAAAAGTATTAAAAAAATTCGAACTTACAATAAAAGACTTTAGACCAGTAGAAGAAGCAATTATAACAAGTGGGGGAATAAATATAAAAGAAATAAATCCAAAAACAATGGAATCAAAATTAGTAAAAGGGTTATATTTTGCAGGAGAAATAATAGATGTAGATTCATATACAGGAGGATTTAATTTACAAATAGCATATTCAACAGGTTATACTGCAGGAATGCATGTTGGAGATTTAGAAGAATGAAAGAATTTTATACAATATCAAAAAATGAAACAACAGAAATTATTGAAAAAAAATCAAAATTTATAGCAGACATTTATCCAGTAAAAAATGCAGAAGAAGCAGAAAACAAAATAAAAGAAATAAAAAAGAAATATTATGATGCAAAACATCACTGTATAGCTTATAGAATTGTAGAAGAAGATAGAATAATTGAAAAATCAAGTGATGATGGAGAACCGTCAGGAACAGCTGGAGCACCTATGCTAAATATATTACAAGGAAGTAATTTATGTAATATAATAGTTATTGTAACAAGATATTTTGGTGGAATTTTACTTGGAACAGGTGGGTTAGTTAGAGCATATTCTGATGCAACGAAAAAAGCTATTCAAAAAAGTGAATTAGTATTTCAAAAAGATGGTTTTGAAATTGAATTAGAAACAGATTATTCTAATTTAGAAAATTTTAAATATTATTGTAAAAGTAATGATATAAATATCATAAATATTGAGTATTCAGAAAATATAAGAATAAAAATTGAAATGGAAAAAGAGAAAAAGGATATTTTTTTGAAAAACATCGAAGAACAAAAAATCAATAAAATAAGAATTGTCGAATTGTGTCGAAAAATAGTAAATATAGTAGTAAATAAGTGATTGAAATGTCAAAAACTTCCAAAAATATATTGTAATCTTAAATTCAATATAATATAATCCAAAATGTAAGTTTTTTACAATTGAAAAATAGGAGGAAAAAACATGAGAGAAAAAATCACAGTTTTAATAGCAGATGATAATCAAGAATTTAGTACAACATTAGCAACATATTTAAAAAATCAAGAAGATATGGTAGTTGTAGGAAGAGCAAAAGATGGAAATGAAGCTTTAGATATGGTATCTAGTCTAATGCCAGACGTATTATTATTAGATGTAATAATGCCACATTTAGATGGAATAGGGGTTTTAGAACAAATGAACATGATAAAATTAAACAAAAAGCCTATTTGCATAATGCTATCAGCAGTTGGACAAGACAAAGTAACCCAAAGAGCAATTGAACTTGGAGCTGAATATTATGTTGTAAAACCATTTGATATAGATTTGCTTATAACAAGAATAAGAGAACTAAAAAATTACAAACCATCATCACAAAACAATAATTTTATTTCAAGAGAAATAGGAATAAGTAAACCACAATATATTGATATTCCAAACAACTCAGCCAATAAAGAAGAAAATATTGAAGCATTAGTTACAAATGTTATACATGAAGTTGGAGTGCCAGCACATATAAAAGGTTATCAATATTTAAGAGAAGCAATTATTATGGTTATAAATGATATTGATGTTATAAATCAAATTACAAAATGTTTATATCCACAAATAGCCAATAAATTTCACACAACTCCATCACGAGTAGAAAGAGCAATACGTCACGCAATAGAAGTAGCATGGGGAAGAGGAGAACAAAAGACAGTAGAAAACATATTTGGATACACAATTTCAGCAGCCAAAGGAAAGCCTACAAATTCCGAGTTTATAGCAATGATTAGTGATAAATTAAGGCTTGAACTTAAGAGTGCGTAAAATTTAAAAACCTTAAGGGAAGCCACATACAGAAAATTGTAATATCGATAAATCAAGAACCTCTAGTATTCATGAAAAAGAATACGGAGGTTTTTATTATGGAAAAAATTGATTTTTTTAAGTCTGCCATACTTAACTGCATCTCATTGGTTTATATTATGAAAAATGTAGAAAAAGGTTATAAAATTTATTACTAATTAATAAGTTGATAATATTTTTTTGGTATGATATAATATATATATCGCTTAAAGCAATTTTAAGTAGTTATAAGGAGATGCAAAGATAATGAAAGAGGCACTGAAAAAACAAATTGAAGAAGTACTCCCTGAATTAGAAAATGCATTAGTCAAAGCAGGAGACATTGTTGTAGTTAATGGAGTGAGCATTGAACGGTTTGAAGCAGAAAAAATTTGTGTAGAGCTTAAAGAAGAATTGAAATCTAAAATCAAAAAATGCAAAATTGATTGGGATTTAATTCCACTCGAATTAGTAGTTTCTGATGAAAGATGGAGAGCTTTGCAAAAATCTCTGAATCAAATTAAGTAAGATTTGATTCAAACTAACTAAAAAGAGTATGCTTGTTAATAAGCATACTCTTTACAAAATAAATAGATGGAGAAAAAAGAAAGGAGTTTGTATAATGTTTTGTATTCATTATACAATGTTAAATATATGAAAATACCTGAATTAATTGATCTAATAAATGAATTTGTTTTTGGAAAAGATTTAGCAACAGAAGAAAAATTAAATGAAAAACAAAAAAAATCAAAAGCATCAAACATAAAAAGACAATATAATATGTTAATTCAAAATAAAAAAGCAAGTGGTAAAAAAATTCAATTAAGAGATTTAAAAAAGTTAATGGCACCATTATTAGAAAATTATCAAGAAGTTTCAAAATATGAACCAATAAATGAAACCTTGCAATTAATGGCAGAAGATATAAGAGAAAGTAATATGACAACACAAAAAGATAAAGACAATATGGAAAATGAAATTGCAACAATATATGCTTCAATTTTAGGAAATCCAGGAACTTCAACAAAAGGAATGACAAGTGAATATATATCTAAAATTATAGCAAAGAAAGTTGCTGATGCAGATGATATAAATAGAGATGATATAATGAATTTATTAATTATGCAATCTCAAAATATGTATTTAGACATTGAGCAATATCAAAATTTAATTAATGCATCTGTTATACGCTTTTTAGCAACAAATAAAGGTAGTATAAAATTTACAAATCCTAAAGTATTTAAAGTATTTGAAAGTTTAGCAGCAAGTTATAAAGTACAAGGTGATTTTGAAAAAGTAAAAGAAGTATATGAAAAAGCTTTAAGATTAAAATCACTTGAAAATACAATTGAATATCAAGAAATAAAAGAAAAGTATGAAGATTTTATTAAATATATGGATTTAAAGAAGAATTTTGATGATAAAAGGTTTGATAGTTTTGAAGATTTGATGGATTCTTTAAATGTTAAGTTTTCTGATGATGGAATATTTAGACCTGAAAAAGAAAGAAAGGATTTTTTTGATGATAATCCACAAAATTTAAAACAAAGTCGTAGCAATTATGTAATGCCAGTAAGTAAAAAAATGGAAGGTTTTAAAAGACTTGTTAGATCATTAAAAAGAGATAATCCTGATTATGATATATTAGAATGTGAGATTGGTAAGGATTTATATGCAGGATATGTTATATTTAAAATAGAGAATGCAAATGTATCAATTTTAGAAAATTTTAATGCAGTAAATGCAAGAATATTTATTGTAAAAAATGAACAGATTGATCAAGTAAGAAAATTAGCAAGAAATGATGCTATTGGTTTAGATGGAGTTGAAGCAGCTAATCACATAGAGAATTTTGAGAATTATTGTAGAAACTTAATAAGAAAAACCAAAACATTAATAAGACAAACACAGGTAGGTATTGCTCCTCCAACTGAGGAGGAACTTGCTTTTGATGATGATTCATTTATTGATTCTTATGCTGATATTAGTAGTGAACGAGTGCAAGTTCCAAATAAAAAAGATGGTGAAGAACAAGAAGGAGAGAATAAAGAAGAAACTGGAGAACAAGAAGAAATAGATGATAAATGTGATGTTGAAGACAAAGAAGAATTACATGATGAAATATCTCAAGATATGATAGAAGAAGAAAGAAGAAAAGCACACAAAAAGAGAGAATATGTAAAAGAACTTAAGGCTAGAATTGAAAGAATCCAGAAAGAAAAAGAAGAAAAAATAGCAAAGGTAAAAAACGGAAAAAGTGAAGAAAAATAAGTATGTATATAAAGCAAAAAGGAGAAGACATGAAAATAATTGATAAAATAATAGATTTTGTAAAATCAATTTTCATTCATCCAGAACTTTTAGTTGAAGGACAAGAAACAAAAGTTAGTGAACAGAAGATAAATAATTTTATGGAGTCTTTACAAAAAGATACTCAAAATCATTTGTATAAAAATGAAATTTTAGATGAAATTGAAAGAAATCCAGAATTAATTGATAAGTTATCTTATGAAAGATTAGTTAAACTAAACCAATTATATGATGAAAAGATAACAGAATTGGAAAGACTTAGTTTGAACGTTGACATAAATAAGAAATGATGGTATAATATATTATAGTTGACATTTGGTCTAATTTTGATTTTTACCTTTTTTCAACTAGTCCGACACAACACAGTAAAAAAATATTTGAGGTGAAAAAACATTATGGCTATTTTTAATCAGCATGGCAAGGCTGTCGCTAATGGTGTACTGGTATCTGATATTATTCGTGATCATTTATCTTCGCAGGAATTGTTTGTGAAGAGGAAGCTTAGCTTTTCTACCCGGGAAGAATTTTTGGAACAACTGCAAAAAGTGTTTAGTCCAAACACAAAGATTTATAGTGAACTCAAAAATGCATTAAAAGAAAATGATATGGAGGCTGAAAAAAAGATGAGAAGAAAAGCAAAAGCATCTAAGAAGGCTGTGATTCAGCATGTGGTAGAACCAGTTAAGGTTGCACAGGTTGATTCTCTTGTTGAAGAAAAGGGTTATTCTTTGGAAGAACTGAAGGGAGAAAGAAATACTATTGTTTCTGGACTCTCCAGTGAGCAGCAGGAATTGGCAGAAGCAACTTCGATTTTGGAGATCAGGAAGGAAACTCTTAAAGAAGTTCAGAAGGTTTTCGATGATGCCAAAAAGGCACTCGAGGATGCAAATTCCGAAGTAAGCTCTGCAGAAAAAGCAGTTGAGGCATCTAATGCCAAGTTGAAGGACTTCCAAAGCCGACTGGCAGAGGTTGACAGAAAGATTGAAATGGAGGAAAACAAGAGTATCTATTTGGTTGCTCCTGGTTATACCGGGGAAGTGCCTGAACATGGTACATTCATTTCTTCTGTTGATGTCAAAGGCATTGCCAATCTCAAAGTTGAGACTCTGGGAACTGAGATTGAGCCTAATTTCCTGGACATGATCAATGCAGGTTTCGATTCGGCTCAGGAGTACGCAAGAGCTCTTAAGTTTGTTACCCTGATTGAGTACTACCTTTGCAATGATATGCAGTATAACGTACTGGTATCTGACAGCAAGATTCAGAAGCTCATTTCTGAACATATTGGTGGCTAAAATCAACATTCTAACATTATGTTGGACGAGATGGATACTGTCTAGGCAGTATCCTTTCTCGTTTTTTTTATTTCTTGGAGTAGAAAAAGTGCATGAATATTTGGACACTAAGAGCATACAGTATTAGTATTGGAGAAGAAAATATGAATGTTTTAATAATAATATCTTGTATATGTTTTCTTTTTATTTGTATGAGAATATTTGTAGTACCAATAAAATTAATGGTGAAATTGGGGATTAATTCTATTTTAGGAATAATATTTATTTTAATAGTAAATTTTATAGGGATATATTTTAATTTTCATATAGGAATAAATTGGATAACAATATTAATAGTACGGAATTTTAGGAGTACCAGGAGAAATATTTATTATATTGGTAAAAAATTTTATATAAAAAACAGAGGAGAATGGTTTTCACCATCTCCTCTGGCTAGGGTATAACAGAGCTTAAGAATCAACTCTGTTGAAGTTCACCAATCTGGTGACAGCTTCAAATGCAGGGGCAGAATAAACTACCCGTCTTTTATGGGGGAACGCATTTTTCAACTTATAGTTGAAAGAACTGGGCATTTTGAAAACAGTACCGAGAAAATCAGATGCTTTCATTTTTTTCTTTTCACCAGTGAGCATGTCGTGAACAACGAAATACTCAATTTTGTCGATTGCTTCAAAAGTGACCCAAACAGTAGCGTTCATCATATTGAACACCCTCCTTAAAATTAATATCTATATTATAACTCATAAACTAAAAATAATCAATAGTTTTACATAAAATTAAATAATAAAAATATATAGACAATATTAAATTTGTGAGGTATAATACTTTATATAACTTGCAGGTGTAGTTTAGTGGTAGAATCCCATGCTTCCGACCTGGTGGCCCGAGTTCGATTCTCGGTACCTGCTCCATTTGAATATAGCTTACGGACTTAATTGTTTGTGAGTTTTTATTTTATCGAAGAAAGAGGAAAAAATTATCAAAATAATTTAATCCTCTTTTTATATTTTTTAGAGTATGGTAGTAAAAGTTGTGTCTAGCCAGCACTGAATTTATACTCCCGCATAAATTCTACTATGGGAATTCCCATACCCTTTACTTTTTTCTAACACAAACTCTATATAATCTTTTTTCTAATTTATATCTTGTCATTATTTCTTCATTTAAATATTCGATATCAAAATCTTTAAAGAAAAACTTAATGTCTTTTTCATCAAAAAATCTTTTTAATCTTTTATCCGATGTTTCATATAAATGATGTTCTATTTCATTACCTTGACCAGCACCGTGATTTACATCATTTACTGAATTAACTTGAAAAATTAAGCGTCCTCCAACAGTAAGAATGCGTCTTATTTCATTTAATAATTCAAATGTATCTTTTTCTTTAAAATAATGCAAACATAAATCAGCAATTATTAGTTCAAACGAATTATTATCAAATGGCATTCCATCAAGCATATTAAAACACTTAGTATCATACACTTCTGGAAAGTTTTTTTTAATATTATTAATTGCATTGCTAGATTGATCACAAGATATAACTTGTTTATTTTTGTTAATTAAATACAAAGTATCATTACCACTTCCGCACCCTAAATCCAAAATAGGAGTTGAGCAACTATCTATTATAGTTTCAAACTTATCCAACCAGTCGTCTAATTTTATTTCATTTCGTTCATATTTACTATGTATATTATCCCAATATTCTAAGGAATTTTCCTTTTCATTAAATCCCATTTTGTATCTCCATAATAATTATTTCTTATTAAATCCTTCTTTAATTTTTTTACTCATTTCTTCTTTAAATTCAGGTGAGTTAAATATTCCTGCAAATAAATCCTTAGTTGCATCTCCCATCATTGAATACATTGCAGAATTAGATAATTCTTTCTCTCTTTTTAATATTTCTTGTTCATTTTGAACTTTTATCTCTTCAATTTTTAATTGATGTTCTTTTTCTTTAGTTTCTATATCAAGTCTATGTTTTTCATTTAATGCTTCAATATCTATTTTATGTTGTTTCATTAATTTTTCTATTTCGTGTTTATTATTAGTTTCAAGTGTATTAATTTCATTCTTACATTTCTTAATAGCAATTATTAAACTTCCAACACCAGTAATAAGTGCAGGAACTATTGCTATAAGTAATTGTGTCCACAAATTTGCATTCATTTTATGCCTCCTTTATTTCCATATTAGTAATATTATGATTATCATCGCAAGTAAATAAAATATTGATTTTCTCTGATTCAAAATAATTAATTAAATCATCATCTAACAAATGAGTTATTGCAAATCTTTTTTCATTCTTAGTTAATTCATTTATAGGTAACCAATAAGCATAGTTATCATCTAAATCCAATGGGTTACCATTCACTTTATTTGCGATATATGTTTTCATAACAAATTTTTTATTTTTACCTGGATATATAATTTCAACATTTCCAATACATTTTAAATCATTAATATCCATTCCGGTTTCTTCTTTAAATTCTCTTATACAAGTCTGTATTTCAGTTTCACCATCTTCAATCTTTCCACCAGGTATATCAAAATAATCTTTGTTAATATTCTTATATTTAATACAGGCAACCTTGTTATCTTTAAAAGCAAATACTCTTACCGCATATCTTATATCCATTATACTTCCTCCTAATATAGAATCAAGTTTAATTTTGAATATATTATACTATAAAATAACAAAATTCTCCATACTCCCATTGAAATTTAATAAGAATTCATATATAATATTTTTAGAAAGAGAGCGTTATGGTTCGTAAGCTGTTGCTTAACCGCTCCATAAAAAAACAGCTATTTTATGAATTTAGCTGTTTTTTTTATATTACTATGGATTACATCTAGAGCAAGCTGTATAACCTTTAGTCTTAGCATCACTTATATTAATTGAAATTTTGCTATTTCTTAGATAAGAACAACTACTTCTTGATTTTCTTTTGATTTACCCATTTTATTTTCCTTTCATCTTTTATTTTCTGTTATTATATAACAAATTTTTCCATAAGTAAACAAAAAACAACAATATTAGATTATCAAAAAAATATTATGTCACAAATGTGGTAAGAAATCAAAATTCTTTACATAGAAAACTTGATTTTTAGCTAAAAATACATTATAATTATTGATGTTAGTAATAAAAAAGAGGAGAGAGTAAAATGCAAGAAAATCAAAATAACCAAAATCAAGAAATAGAAGTAGATGAAAACCACTTAATACAAATAAGAAAAGATAAATTAAAAGAATTACAAGAACAAGGAAAAAACCCATTTGAAATAACAAAATATAACAGAACAAACTCAGCAGGAGAAATAAAAGCAAACTACGAAAAATTTGAACAAAAAGACGTATCTGTAGCAGGAAGAATAATAGCAAAAAGAATAATGGGAAAAGCATCATTCTGCACAATATTAGATAGTGATGAAAAAATTCAAAGTTATGTAAGTATAAATGATTTAGGAGAAGAAAGTTATAAAGCATTCAAAACATTTGATATTGGAGATATAATTGGAATAACAGGATTTGTATTTAAAACAAGAACAGAAGAAATATCTGTACATGCTAAAGAAGTAGTATTACTTTCAAAATCATTAAGACCATTACCAGAAAAATTCCATGGACTAAAAGATGTAGATTTAAGATATAGACAAAGATATGTTGACTTAATAATGAATCCAGAAGTAAAAGAAACATTCAGAAAAAGAAGCCAAATTATAGCAGAAATAAGAAGAATATTAGATGAAAAAGGATATCTAGAAGTTGAAACACCAATATTAAATACAATATCAGGTGGAGCAACAGCAAGACCATTCATAACACATCATAATACATTAGACATAGATATGTATTTAAGAATAGCAACAGAATTAAACTTAAAAAGATTAATTGTAGGTGGATATGACAAAGTATATGAAATGGGAAGAATATTCAGAAATGAAGGAATGGACATTAGACATAACCCAGAATTTACATCAATAGAATTATATTCAGCATATGAAAACTATCATGATATGATGGATATAACAGAAGAAATATTCAAAAAATGTGCAATGAAAGTATGTGGAACAACAAAAATAACATATCAAGGAAAAGAAATAGACTTAGGTGGAGAATGGAAAAGAATCACAATGATAGATGCTATAAAAGAAGCTTGTGGAGTAGATTTCAATGAAATAAATACAGATGAAGAAGCTGTAGCATTGGCAAAAGAAAGAAAAATTGAAATTCCAGTAGGAAAAGAAAAAAGAGGAAACATTATCAGTTTATTCTTTGATGAATATGTTGAAAAAACTATTGTACAACCAACATTTGTATATGACTATCCAGTAGAAATATCACCATTAGCTAAAAAATCACCAAAAGATCCAAGATTAACAGAAAGATTTGAAATATTCATAGATGGTAGAGAATACGGAAACGCATTCTCAGAATTAAATGATCCAATAGACCAATATGAAAGATTCAAAGATGAAATTGCAGCAAGAGAAAATGGAGACGATGAGGCAGGAATGATGGATGAAGACTATATTAATGCTCTTGAATACGGTATGGCACCAACAGGAGGATTAGGAATAGGAATTGATAGATTAGTTATGTTATTAACAGATTCAGCATCAATTAGAGATGTATTATTATTCCCAACAATGAAACCATTAAATTAATGTAAATCAGAGACACGCTCTATGAAGTGTGTCTCTTTTGTAAATTTATATAATTCAATTGAAATTTAAAATCAAATATGATATATTATATAAAGTAAAAAAGTAAGATAGGAGAAAGATTTATGTTTGGATACGGTATAGACAAGAAAACACTATATATAGTAGCAGGAATATTAGTAATAATATCATTATTTAGCTATGGAACAGACGGAATAATAGATTTATTATTATCAGTTCCAGCAGTATTAATAGCAATAACAGTTCATGAATTTGGACACGCATTTGCAGCATATAAATTAGGAGATGACACACCAGTAAGACAAGGAAGATTAAGCTTAAACCCATTTGATCATATAGATCCATTAGGAATAGCAATGTTATTATTTGCACATATTGGATGGGGAAAACCAGTAGAAATAGACCCAAGAAATTATAATAGAAACATATCTGTAGAAAAAGCAGATGCAATAGTATCATTTGCAGGACCATTAATGAATTTTATAACAGCATTAATATTTGCACTAATATATTGTGCAATAATAAAATTTGCTAAAATAACATTTATAACAACAACTGTAGGAAGTGTTATAATGACAATGGTTGCATATATAATAACAATGAATATAGGACTTGGAGTATTTAATTTAATACCATTACCACCACTAGATGGATCAAAAATATTTCTTCCAATATTGCCAAGAGGAGCAAAAACATGGTTTATAGAAAATGAAAGAATATTTTATATAATATTTTTAGTTATATGGATATCAGGAATTGCAGGAAATATGATTTCACCATTAATAAGTAAAATGACAAGTGCTATATTAGGAATAGCATTAAAAATATTTGGATTAGCATAGATAAACTAATAGAAAATGAAAGGACAGAACTAAATTGAAAGAAACATTAGTATTAGGAATAGAATCAAGCTGTGATGAAACCTCTGTAGCCGTTGTAAAAAACGGCAGAGAGGTTTTGTCAAATGTAATAGATACACAAATAAAAATACATGAACAATTTGGAGGAGTTGTACCAGAAATTGCATCAAGAAATCATATAGAAGCAATTTCAAGAGTAACAAAATTAGCATTAGAACAAGCAAATGTAAAATTAGAAGATATAGATGTAATAGCACCAACATATGGGCCAGGTTTAGTAGGAGCATTATTAGTAGGAGTTTCATATGGAAGAGGTTTAGCATATGCATTAAACAAACCACTTGTAGGAGTAAACCACCTAGAAGGACATATATCAGCTAATTATATAACACATCCAGACTTAGAACCACCATTTTTATGTATGTTAACATCTGGAGGAAATACACAAATTGTATATGTAAAAGATTATTGTGATATGGAAGTATTGGGAAGAACAAGAGATGATGCAATTGGAGAAGCATTTGACAAAGTTGCAAGAGTAATTGGATTAACATATCCAGGAGGACCAAAGATTGATAAATTAGCTGAGCAAGGAAAAGCAACAATCAATTTTCCAAAAACGCATTTCGAAAATTTAGATTTCAGTTTTAGTGGAATAAAAACAGCAGTAATAAACTTACATCACAAAAATCCAGAAGTAAACAAAGCAGATTTATGTATGAGCTTTGAAAAAGCAGTAACAGAAGTATTAACAGAAAATATAGAAAAAGCAATAAAACAAACAGGAATAAAAAAAGTAGTATTAGCAGGAGGAGTATCTGCAAATACACATATAAGAGAAGAATTCGAAAAATTAGGTCAAAAATTAAATGTACAAATATATAAACCAGATTTAAAACTATGTACAGACAATGCAGCAATGATAGGATCAGCAGGATATTATAGATATTTACATGGAGACATATCAGACAATACACTTAATGCAGTTCCAAATTTAAAAATAGGTGAATAATTACAGTTTCAAGAAGAAACTTTAGAAGGGAAAATAAAAGAATGTCAATATTCGTAATTGCCGATTTACATTTATCATTCAAAAATCCAAAACCAATGGATATATTTGGAGATAATTGGACAAAACACGAAGAAAAAATAAAAAAAGATTGGAATGAAAAAGTAAAAGAAGAAGATTTGGTAGTATTACCAGGAGATTTTTCATGGGCAACATATATTGAAGATACAATACCAGATTTTGAATATTTAAACAGTCTACCAGGAAAGAAAATTATGTTAAAAGGAAACCATGATTATTGGTGGACAACAGTTACAAGTATGAGAAAATTCCTAAAAGAAAATAAATTTCAAAATATAGACTTTTTATATAATAACAGTTTTGAATATGAAAACAAAATTTTATGTGGTACAAGAGGATGGAGTCTAGTAGATGAAGAAATAGACGAAAAATTAATAAATAGAGAATTAGGAAGACTAGAATTATCATTACAAGATGGAGCAAAAAAAGCAGGAGAGAACAAAGAAATAATAGTATTTATGCACTATCCACCAATTACAAAAAACAAAATTTTATCAGAAGAAGAAATGAAATTTATAGAATTAATGAAAAAATATAATGTAAAAAGATGTTATTATGGGCATTTACATGGAAATTCAATATATGATGCAGTTGAAGGAAAAATACAAGGAATAGAATTAAAATTAGTAAGTGCAGACGGACTAGATTTTAAGTTAATAAAAATATAAGAATTAATTCACATCAAGAACACAAATAAGAAATAATTTGGCAACAAAATATGTATAAAATCATATCATGAAAACGGAAGTTAAGTTATATATCCAAAACAAATGAATATAACTAAAATGGAGGAATTTATGAGAGAAAATGATTTAATGATAATAGAAAGATGTATAGAAAACAAAAATGAAAAATTAGATGTGAAAGAAGAACCATTTGAAAAATTAATGTTTTTTTACAAGTCAGCATTAAAGCAATTAGAATTACAAATGAATATAATAAAAGATGAATTCAAATTAATATATAATTATGATTTGATAGACCATATAGACACAAGAATAAAAGAACCAAAAAGTATTGTAAAGAAAATGGAAAAGAAAAAATATGACAAAACATATTTAAATTTAATAGAAAAAATAAATGATATTGCAGGAATAAGAATTGTATGTACACTAAAAGATGACATATTTTTTATTAGAGATTTAGTAAAACAAATACCAGACATACATATATTAAAAGAAAAAGATTATGTAACAAATCCAAAAGAAAGTGGATATTCAAGTTATCACATGATTGTAGAAGTACCAGTAAAACTAACACAAAAAACAATATATGTAAAATGTGAAATTCAAATAAGAACATTAGCAATGGACTTTTGGGCAAGCTTTGAACATAAAGTAAAATATAAAACAAAAAATGATGTAAATCCTAAAATGTCAAAAGAACTAGTAAGTTGTGCAAAAATGATAAATAAATTTGATACCAAAATGATAAATTATAAATAAGCGAAATTAAATTTTCGCTTTTTTGATAGGAATTATTGACAAAAAAATTTTTTTAGTAGATAATATAGACGATTACGAAAAGAAAAATGAAAAGAAAATAACTTAGGAGGAAATAAATAATGTACATATTTAATAGGATTACAGTAAATCCACAACTACCAAAAAGAATAAATAGATTAAATGAAATAGCAAATAATCTATGGTGGGCATGGAATACTGAATTTTTAAGATTATTAAAAACAATGGACGGAGACTTGTGGGAAAAATGTGATAAAAATCCAGTTAAATTTTTAAAACATATATCACAAGAAAAATTAGAAGAAGCAGAAAACAATGCACAATTTGTAAAAGATTATGACAAAATAGTTGAGAATTTTGATTCATATATGGCAAGTAGAAATACATGGTTTGCACAAAAATATCCAGAAAACAAAAATGATTTAATTGCATATTTCTCAGCAGAATATGGATTAGATCAAACAATAGCAATATATTCAGGAGGATTAGGAATATTATCAGGAGATCATTTAAAATCAGCAAGTGACTTAGGTATTCCATTAGTAGCAGTTGGTTTAATGTACAAAAATGGATATTTCCATCAAAGAATAGACAAAGATGGAATACAACATCCAGAATATAAAGACTTAAATCTAGCAGATTTACCAATACATCCTGTTAAAGATCAAGATGGAAAAGATTTTATAACATATGTAAAATTCCCAGCAAGAAGAATATATTTAAAAGTATGGCAAATTAATGTAGGAAGAATAAAATTATATTTATTAGATTCAGACATAGATATAAATGCAGAAGAAGACAGAGGAACAACAGCAAAATTATATGGTGGAGACCAAGAAATGAGAATTCGTCAAGAAATCATACTTGGAATGGGAGGAGTTAACACATTAAAAAAATTAGGATTAACACCAACTGTATACCATATGAATGAAGGACATTCAGCATTCTTAAACTTAGAATTAATAAAAAATACAATAAGAGATAAACAAGTATCATTTGATATAGCAAGAGATATAGCATCATCAAAAACAGTATTTACAACACATACACCAGTTCCAGCAGGAAATGATATATTCCCAATAGAATTAGTAGAAAAATATTTTAAAGATTTCTGGCCACGTTTAGGATTAACAAGAGAAGAATTCCTAAAACTAGGAATGAAACCATGTGATAATCTTGAACCAGGATTTAATATGGGAATATTAGCATTAAAAATAGCGGGAAAGAAAAATGGTGTAAGTAAATTACATGGTGAAGTATCAAGAGAACTATTCTCAGAAGTATGGCCACATATAGCACCAAATGAATCTCCAATAACATATGTAACAAACGGAATTCATACATGTACATGGTTAGCACCAAAATTAAAAGACTTATATAATAAATATTTAATACCATATTGGCAAGACAATATACATGAAGATGATGTATGGAAAAAAATAGACACAATTCCAGATGACAAATTATGGAAAGTTCATATGGAAAGAAAACAAAAATTAATTAATGTAATAAAACAAAATCTAATAAATAGATTAAGAAGAGAAGGTGTTAGTTATGATGCAATAGGAGAAGCATTGGCAAACTTACATCCAGACACATTAATGATAGGTTTTGCAAGAAGATTTGCAACATATAAAAGAGCAACATTAATATTTAAAGATTTAGAAAGAATAACACAAATATTAAATAATACAGATAAACCAGTAGTATTAGTATTTGCAGGAAAAGCACATCCAGCAGATAGATATGGTGCTGATTTAATAAAACAAATACATGAAGTATCAATGATGCCACAATTCAAAGGAAAAATATTTATATTAGAAAATTATAGTATAGAAATCTCAAGATATTTAGTAAGTGGTGTAGATGTTTGGCTAAATAATCCAAGAAGACCAATGGAAGCATCTGGAACAAGTGGACAAAAAGCATCTGTAAATGGAGTTGTAAACTTTAGCGTTTTAGATGGTTGGTGGGCAGAAGGGTATAACCAAAAAAATGGTTGGACAATTGGAACAAATGCAGAATATCCATCATATGAAGAACAAGATATTGCAGATAGCCAAAGCATGTATTATACATTAGAAAATAAGATAATACCAGCATATTATGCAAAAGATGAAAATGGAATATCTAAAAAATGGATGCAATACATGAAGAACTCAATCATGTCAACAGGCGGAAAATATAGTACAGCAAGAATGGTAGTAGATTATACAAATCAATTATATATTCCATTATGTAATTTAACAAAGAAATATTATACAAATTTAGAATCAGTTACAGAATATAGTGTATGGAAGAAAGATATTACAACAAATTGGAAAGATGTTCAAATAGAACAAATTGAAGGAAATGCAGATAATATTACATTAGATGCAGGAAATCAAATAGAAGTAAAATGTGTTGTAACATTACCAAATATTGATGTAAGACATATTGAAGCACAAGTATATTATGGAAAATTTTTAGATGATGGATCTGTTCAAGATGTAAAAATTATACCAATGAAACTTGATGGAAAAGATGATGAAAATAAAAAATATTATTATTCAGCAAAAATAGATTTAATATCAGGTGGAAATTATGGATACTCATTTAGAGTTATGCCAAAACATGAAATGTTATTAGAAAGTGCAAATTTAGACTTAATAAAATGGGTTGAAAAATAAAATAGAGTGAGAAGACTTTGAAAGTTTTCTCACTCTATTTTTATGTATTTAAAGAAATAATCTAGAAAAAATAAAAGAATATCTTCAAGTAATATACTTAACGACCAATTTTATAAAATAATTATAACAATAAAAAACAACAAAATCAATATATAAAGCGAAAATAAATTTAGTTTCAAAATAATAAAAAAACAATTTGTAATTTGTTTAAATAACGGTATATAAAACATTTTTATCTATAAATAAAATCCTTAAGTATATTACTTAAAAGTTTATTTAAATGAAAGGATATAAAAATGAGAACAAAAGAGAATAAAGGAGTAACATTAATAGCACTAGCAGTAACAATAATAGTAATGCTAATACTAGCAGGAGTAACGATATCAACGTTAACAGGAAATAGTGGAATAACAACAAAAGCCCAAAATGCGAAGAAAATGTCAAAAGTATCAAGTGAAAAAGAAGCAATACAACTAGCAGTATCATTAGCAAAGATGGAAAAATACCTAGATGAAAATAACGAATACTATATAGGAACACCATTATACGACAAAACACTTGAAAATGGAGACAAATGGAATGTAATAATAATAAAAGATACATTAGAACAATATGGAACAGATTGGTGTTATGTAGCTAAAGGGACAGAAATCACTCAATATGGAGAAACACAGTATGATTGGCTAGTAAACTATGAAACAGGAGAAGCCAAACAATTAGAGGAAGATTATATGGAGTTATCATACAAAAGTAGTTTAGCATTAACAGATGGATTAGCATTAAATATAGATGCAACCAATTTGGAGGATGAAAATTGGGGAAATATAATCAAGCATGGTGACGTAAAATATTCAAGTGAAAAGAAATCTTTATACTTTGATGGAGATGGAGATTATTTAGAGTTAACAAAAAATGCAGATTTTAGTAATGGATTTACATTTGAAATATATACAAATTTAGAAAGATTAAAATATTTTAATGGTAAAGATAAAAGATATGCATGTATGGGGTTGTTTTGTAAAATGCCAACTTTAGAATCAAACTATTTAGATTCTATGAGATTTGGAGCTGCAACAGATGCCGCAGAAGGAAGTACAGTTTGCAGAGTATCGAGTTATTCAGAATGGAGAGGAACAGGATATAATATGAGAACACCTGGTGGAAACATAATGACAGCAGAAGATTTTGGATATCAAGCAAATCAAGATTTTTATTTAACATTTATATATAGAGTTTATGATAGTTCAAAAGATGATAAATCTTATGATGATTATATGAAGAAAAATAATGTTGATAAAGTAGAATATTATATAAATGGAAAAATATTTGGATATACGTATTATGGAAAAGAAGGATATAAAGATGGATTGAACACATGGAATAATGAAAATTGTCCATTCTTCTTAGGCGTATGTCCATGGAATGCAAATGGAAACCTATATTACCTAAAAGGAAATGTATATTGCACAAGACTATATGAAAAAGCATTAAGCAGTGACGAAGTAAAATTAAATGTAGAAACAACACAATTATATAGAAAAACATTACAATAAAACTTATAAAATCAAAAAATAAAGCTTTCCCGTATTTCTAACAGGAAAGCTTTATTTTAGATTATAGGAAAAAATTACTTACTTATCACCAACATACTCACAATCCCCATAATCGTAAACTACATAATTATGGGTGTTGGGTGAATTTCGGTAACGTCACCATGGTTCAACTCAATCGAGCCACCAAGCCTTTCGACTTCAGCGAGAGATCTCTTGTTAAAGCCCAAACGCCAGTCATTCTTAACCAGCTCAATAGGCTCTTCACCTTCAGGGGTAATCTTAAGCAGTGAGCCACAAGACTGAAAGTAAACAGAACCATCAGCTTTTTTGAAGGTGATGGTAACGACCTCACCAGGTTTGAATTCATCGATAATCTTTTTCCAATCCATAAATGCGCACCTCCGCACATTTGTTGTCTGGAGGTTTAACACAGCCCTCCAGAAATAAATAAATCATTTTTGAAGTTACACTGTGTTGTAACTTTAGATGACTATATTATAACATACACATAATATTATGTCAATTTTTAGAATATGTCGTAATACAATATACGAATTTGAAAATTAAACTATTATTAACTTATGAGTATAGTCCAAATTAGATTTAGACTCATATTCAAATCCCAAAGTATAAACATTAGAAGCCCAAATATCTTTTTGAAGTAAATGCTTCAAATTTTTATTAGAAGAACCATCCATAAACTTTTTTGGAGAAGTAATTAGATTTAATTTTGGATTTCTTCTTGAAGCTTCACTAATGATTTTTTTACCATTTTCATTAAAACCCAGAATTCTTATATATGGAGTAACCTTTTTGGAAAGTTGCATATCATCTTTTGTAATACCAAGAATTGCATATAAAAGAATTCTTTGAAGTCTAGTTTTAGTATATCTTTTAGTATCAATTAAAGTTAATAATTCAACAACACTATTACATGAATTTGCAGCATCTTTAATTGCATATTCCAAACCTTCAGAAACATCTGGTAAATTAGCAATATCAGCAATAGTCATACGTCTTAATGTATATAAGATTTCCTTATCAAAAGCAGATAAATCTTTAACATAATTTCCTTTTTTCAAACAATCTTCCAATAAATAAAAAGAATCTTCAGGCATATATTTTTGTAATTGGTCAATATTAGGAGAAATACAAGCAGAACGGATTGCTGAACCACTTGCAAAACGTGATGAAGAAGAAAACATGTTGTTATTATGTTCAGCTTCTTGTCTTTTTATAGTAACAGGTTGAATGAAAGAATCCTGTTTTTTCAAGGTCTTTAAATATTCAATTCCCAAAATATTATTTGGAGAAGAGAGCACATTAGCAAATCTTCTCATATTACCAAGATACATCATTAAAGCCTTTTCTCTAGCTTTAGGAAAGGAAACACCAGTAGATAATTCATGAGAAAGCAATGTTCTATATGCTTTTGGTTCTTCAACAAGAACTTGAACAATATCATCTAAAATAGAAATATCTCCACATTCACTTCCAAAACACAAATAATCAACAAGGTTAAGTGAATCAAGAATTTTTATTGCACCATATGCAAAATTTTCAGCACTAGAAATTGAATATATAGTAGGTAACTCTAATACTAAGTCAACACCACATTTTAAAGCCATTTCAGTTTTTATCCATTTGCTAACAATTGCTGGATCTCCTCTTTGAGAGAAATTACCTGAAATTACAGCAACAGAATAGTCTGAATTTGTAAGTCTTTTTGCTTCATTTAAGTGATATAAGTGACCATTATGAAATGGGTTATATTCACAAATTATTCCTAGTACATTGCTCATAATAAAATTTCCTTTCTTTAAATTTCCCTTGTAATTTCTAAAAATTATTGATATAATCTTATCACAAAAAAGCTAGATATACAAGAAAATTTTAGAAATTTATACAATGGTATGAAAGGATATTAACAAATGGAAGAAAAAGTTATTATATATACAGATGGTGCTTGTTCAGGAAATCCAGGACCAGGTGGTTGGGGAGCAATTTTAATGTACAAAGGTGTAAAAAAAGAAATATCTGGAGGAAAGAAAGATACAACAAATAATATAATGGAAGTTACAGCCGTAATAGAAGCATTAAAATGTCTAAAAGTAAAAAGTGATGTACAAGTATATAGTGATAGTGCATATACTGTAAATGCGTTTAATCAAAAATGGATATATGGCTGGATAAAAAAAGGCTGGAAAACAGCAGGTGGAGATCCTGTAAAAAATAAAGAACTATGGCAAGAACTATATAGTTTAACCCAAAAACATAATGTTGAATTTATAAAAGTAAAAGGACATGCTGATAATGAATATAATAATAGATGTGATGAACTAGCAAGAAATGCGATAAAATCATTATAAAAGAAAGTATAATAAATTTAATTTTTGGAAATAATAACAAAAACATTAAAGAGAGGAAAATTGTTATGAAAAAGAAAATTATATTTATTATACTTTTATTAGGTTTAGTAGTAACTTTTGATGTTGTATTAATGAGTTGGAATTCAGAAGTTGAAGCATTATCTAAATATGGTTCAAGAGGAACAGAAGTAAGAACAATACAAGAAAAATTGAAAAGATGGGGATATTATAGTGGTTCTGTAGATGGAATATATGGAAGTCAAACAGTTTCAGCAGTAAAGAGTTTCCAAAAGAAAAATGGATTAACAGTTGATGGAATTGCAGGAACACAAACACTTAAAGCTATGGGAATAACATCTAGTTCATCATCATCATCTTCTTCAAATAATTCATCAAATGTAAATTTACTAGCAAGAGTTGTTTATGGAGAAGCAAGAGGCGAACCATATACAGGGCAAGTTGCAGTAGCTGCAGTAGTTCTTAATAGAGTTAAAAGTAGTAAATTCCCAAACACTATATCAGGAGTAGTATATCAAAGTGGAGCATTTGATGCAGTAGCTGATGGACAAATAAATATGACACCAGATACAACTGCAAAAAAGGCAGCACAAGATGCTTTAAATGGATGGGATCCATCTTATGGGGCAATATATTATTTTAATCCTAGCACAGCTACAAATAAATGGATTTGGTCAAGACCAATGACTGTAACAATAGGAAAACATAGATTTTGTAAATAAAGAAAAAGCAGATAATTATCAAAAAAGATTGATAATTATCTCTTTTTTTGTTAATATATAGTAAATTGTAAAATAGGAGGGCACAATATGAAATATTTCAAGAAATTAGTAGGAGAAAGAATATATCTATCACCAAGAAATAGTGAAGATGTAGAACAATTCACAGAATGGTTAAATGACTTTAACACAACAGATTATATCGGAAGAAGTGGAGCAAGTGTAACATTAGATACAGAAAAAGAATACTTATCAAGAGTAAGTAAAGACACAGCAACATTTGTAATAGTCACATTAGAAGATAATAAAATGATAGGAACAGTATCATTAGAACAAATAGATGATATAAATAGAAATGCAACACTAGGAATATTTATAGGAGATAAAGATTATAGAGATAATGGATATGGAGCAGAAGCAATAAGACTTATATTAGAATATGGATTTAGATATTTAAATCTACATAATATAAAACTAGACTTAATGGAATTTAATGAAAGAGCATTAAAATGTTATAAAAAATGTGGATTCCAAGAAAATGGAAGAAGAAGAAAATGCAAATTTATTAACGGAAAATATTATGATAGTATAAGTATGGACATATTAGCAGAAGAATTTACAGGAGATTTTATAAAAAATAAAAATATATA
>OGRG01000809.1_pt1 | contig 25524 bp, 38 predicted proteins | sample 1553501 | NCBI WGS metagenome assembly OGRG01 (sample SAMEA2580018, study PRJEB22360) | human gut metagenome | biome: human gut; feature: human-associated habitat; material: faeces | place: Denmark | collected 2008/2010 | reverse complement strand
ATTATCTTTCTTTTTATTTACTATATTATTATTAACAGAAACAGAATCAGATACAGTATCAGAATCAGTATCAGAAACAGATGTCTCCATAGGGTATGTATACCCTATGTATAGGGTATCATTTTTAATGGAATCAACCATATCATTAACATATTTTCTAAATTCGTCAGATTTAATATGTTTGGCAACTCCTAAAACCCCTGCCAAGACTTTCTCTGATTTGCTCCAGTTATACTTGTACCAATGTAATATCAGCACTTCTTTAGTTTCTGAATCAAACTTAATAACCTTGTGTGCCTTATCAAACCTTTCTAATAGCCTGATAATAGTATCTTTGTTATAACCTGTCTGCCTTGTCATTTGTGAATAACTAACCTCATAACACCCACATATATTTGTCTGTGGATTTGTTAGCAAATATATGTAGAAATACTTGTCCTCTGGCGTAAAATCATCTTCAACCTTGTTATCGGTCCAAAATGATAATTGAACATTTCTATATATTGCCATATTATTGCTCCTATTCTTCAAGTTCTGTCACATTGTTACTTCACTAAATCGTTGATATTAACTCTGAATCCGTCAAATTCCTTGCCTTCACTTCTAACATAGGCAGACGTATCAAAGAACATCAAGTTACCACTATTGTCGGTTGCCATACTTACACCATTTCTTGTAAGACTGCCTTTGAGTAGGTCAAGTAATATCTGTATCTCCTGCTTTGTTTCGTCTTTCATTATTTACCTCTCCATATCGCTTCATCAAGAATATATTGCCTAATAAATCTATCTGCGTACTGTGGGTGTATCATTGACCTTGCTGTTTTCCTGTTATCTGCCCCCGTTTTTGCATAATGCTCTTTTGTCATTATTCTTATAGCGTCCTCACATTCGATAGCGTTATAACTAATTGGCTCAAAAATAAGATTGTTCTGTGGCTTACAATTTAAAAACCAATACTGCGTAGGCTTTTTAAAGTAATCTCCGCTATCTCTTCTATCTCTGTCAATTATTGCTGGGGAATAACACCAATATCTCCTTAAAAAATGCTCTTCTGAATAAGGATTTTCCATCACCAATTTCAATCCTTTTCTCATGCAAATAATAAACATTTTGTTTACCAAATCATACATAAGTGAAACTTCTTTAAGCAAATTCATATCAAATTCGCATTTTTCTTCTAAAGACCATTTTTTCTGACTTGCCGACTGTCCTCTAAACCACAGCATTATCTGATTTTCAAACCTTATGCAAGGGAAAAATGCAAATATCAAATCATCAGGGCTTATCTTATCAAACAAACTCGGCTCACCTTGATACCCCCTATCAATCTCTTCGAAAAGGTCAGTAACATAGTCGGTTTCGCCAAATTCATTCTGAATATCATAGTCGTAGGCTTCAATTCCATACTTCTTGAAAGCATTCTTGAATGTTCCTGACTGTTCAAATAAACAATGTACTATCATACTGTACCTCCTATAAAATCACTTATATTCATTTGAATGTCCTTTTCAAATACAAGCATTTCATTCTTTGCACGCTCGTAAAAGTTTCTGTCAATCTCGAATCCGTATGCACTTCTGCCAAGTTCTGCGGCGGCTCTTAGTGTGCTACCGCTACCGCAACAAGGGTCAATAACAACATCTCCCTCATCTGTAAAAATCTCAATCAGCTTTTTAAGGACTGCTACCGGCTTTTGCGCCGGATGAATTTTCGGTATATCTTTTCCGTCTTTCTCCCAACTAAACCAATTAAAAATCATGTGTCCTGTACCTCTGATATTCTTTCCGTTTTCATCAATCTGCAAGCCATTTCTGAATTTTGGTAACTTATTTCGGTAAAGTACAAGCGCATATTCCGTAGCACCTACGATACGCATATTCGCCTTAAGTACCTGTGGGCTGTAATTTTTACAGAATACAAGAGGTATGTAATTAACGAATCCATGTTTCTTCGCCGCCGCAATCAATGTTGACAACTGCTCAAATGCGCAAAATACAATCATACAAGGGCTATTACTACTTCTCCCCCTTGCGATAGGCTTTGTGTCCTCTTTTTTCAACATCTTTGAACAAAAATGGAAGTATTCATACAAATTAAAGTTAAAATCCGAATTGAAAGCAGCCTTTTTCGCAAGTTTGCTCTCTCCGTTCTTATTATCGCCACCGTTATACCACATAGGGTTACTTCCATAGAAGTTGTTTCCGACATTATAAGGAACATCAGCTATAATCAACTGCGCTGGCGGTATTGCATATTTCTTGTAATTCTGCATTGAATCACGATATATCTCGCATTTAATTTTCTTTTTATACATTCTAAATCTACCAAAAGGAAACCTCGGTTTTATGTCGCGACAACCTATTCCTTTCTTTGATTTTTAGTTAGTTATCTTCTTTTCTTTCAAAGCTCTCACAAGACACATCAAGTAGGCAGCCACACCGCTCAATTTCTGTTGTTCCCCAATATGTCTTGTATCTGTAAGAGTTTGCACAATTAAAACAGAAGTCTTTTCCGTTATTCATTTTGCAACTTGTCTTTTTATCTTCTAACTTTTTTCCAAGGCTCTCGTTTATCCTTTCGAGTTTCTCGACCTTTTTCTGTGATTTTTCAAAATCTTCAATGAGTTTATTGTATTTCTTTTTGCTTAAAATCTTCATTCTGAATCGCCCACTTTCTTATCTCCAATTAGTTCCGATAGTTCCATCGGGATGGATAATAATATTTGAGTATCCATCTTTATAATCATTATTTCTCTGCCACCACATATCCCCTAATGTCAACCTTGCATGTTTCCCCATATAGTCAAATGTTGCATATGCAAAGAAATCACCGATTCTAAATGTATGAATATCAATATCATCATCATTCTGTAAATCATTCCAAATTTTTACAGGATAATCTTTCTTTTCAAGTCCACTTAAAAATCTGAACGAAAAATTATCAGCTTCCATTTTCATAAAATCTTTAATATACTCAATCGTTGGATTTTCAACTACTGTTTGGACTGTGCAATTAGGAAAATCACTAGGGCTTTTATGCACATAATCGTTATATGATAAGTTGATATGTGCTAATCCGTTAAGTTCCTTTGAATATCCAGTAGTATTGATTGAACAAAACACATTATTGCTATGCTTTTTGTATGTATCAATAAGTTCTGAAACATGGTTAGGATATAGCCCCGGCTCTCCGCCTGTAATTGTGAGCCTTGCATTGGGATGTTCCGACAGTATCTTTTTTAACGACTCAATCTGTGCCTTAAAATTATTATCGCCCTGCATAGGGTTCTTCCTCTCTAAGCAGAACGGACAGTTATAAGGACATTCCTGTGTTAATATCAACTGTACATTTATTCGATAATATAAAGGTCTACCAAGAGATGTTTCATCCGTTCTATTCGCAAGCCTGTACTGTAAATCGTTTTGCATTTCAACTCTTATATCATCATAAGTGTTGAAATGCGGTATTTTGTGCAACTTACTGCTCATCGCTTTCACCTACTTTCAATAAATCCATAAATTTCTCATACTGTTTCTGCGATACCTTGTTGTGCTCTTTTTCGGGCTTTAAGCGGATTATAAGGTGTTTTTCAGCGATAGACGATAATTCCCTCGCTAACACCTTTTTTCCTTGCTGTATGCCCTGCATATAGCCTTTAGGTGCTTTTCTCTCACCTATTGAACCACTAGCACGATTTTCTCCTTGACCGCCTAAGCTGACATTCCTAAGCTGATAGCCTTTATCAGCGTACAGTTTGATGTAATACTTCTCTTTTTCGTCAAGCTGGCTTTCGGGGAAATTCAGAAATTCAACTCGCCAACCATAAGGATTTTTCTCTTTGTCGTACAGCTTATGTCGTTTCAAACTAAGGTCTATGTGCTGTTCATAGCCTACAAGGTGGCTTGCCAATCTGCTAAGTGTATGTACCGCCTGTCCGACATACGCATACTTAAATCCGTTTTCATCTTCTCGGAGTAGGAAGTAAATCCCACTCCTGTCATTCAGCTTTGGGTTTAGCTTCAACAGTCGTTTTTTATTCTCCTGTTCTATTGCCTTGGCTCTTGCTATGTTTTGGTAATTCAAGAATTGCCACCTGCCTTTACTTCAAAAGGATTTACAAAATTATCAATAGCTGCCATACTAAAAGCCGTTGGTTGTTCATCAATGATAGTTCCAAATATTTCAGATAAAGCCTTGCTGATATAATTTCTTTTGTGAATATCCTCAATTAATTTATCTGCGTCAATTAGTCTCATCACTTGTCCTCCTATTCCACGCTTCCTTTTAATACAATCTCTGACCGCATCCGCAGTATCCGGGATAAGGCATTAAATTATGACATTTTGGACAAACGTAATTACCTTCAATAATTTCTCTTGAAATTGCAGTCTGTTTCTCCATTGCCACCCGGCATTCTTCCAAAGTTCCAATCTTGCGATATTGACGCCAATCGCTTAATGCTTCAAAATAATTGCTTTTCATATCCTGTAATTCTTCCGGTGTGCCAATTTTCTGGTACTGTTGTACTTCTTCAAGTGCCTGTATTGCCGCATCTAAAGCCTCGGCTCTTTTTTGTGGAATAATACCGCCTCTTGGTCTTATTCCATGTAATTCCTTAATTGCTTCACTCTCTGTCATGCTCACACCTCTTTAATTAAATGGTAATCCCTCGTCAATACCATCAGGAATTGACATAAAGCCGTCTGGATCAGTACTTGGATTGCTTCTACCTATAATTCCGTTATTGTTATTGTTCTGCTGATTAGCACGACTTTCACAAAATTCGTGTCTTTCAACAACACAATCATTAGTGTAGACTTTCTGTCCGTCCTTGTTAGTATAGTTGCCTGTCTGCCATCTACCCTCAACGATAATCTTAGTTCCCTGGTGTAAATACTTCTCCGCAAACTCTCCATTCTTGCCAAACGCGATACAGTTAATAAAGTCTGCTGCCTGTTCACCCTCTTTCTTGAAAGCTCTGTCGACAGCTAATGTATACCTTGCTACTGCCATACTTTCGTTTACTGTCTGTGAATATCTAATCTCTGGCTCTCTAACAACTCTCCCACATAAAATTACTCGATTCATCTAATTTTCCTCACTTTCCAATAAATCTTTCGCCATTGTCAAAAATGTTGCCGATAACTTCATATTCAGTATCATATTCAAGCCTATGCTTATAATATTTTTCGTTAGGAATTGTACATATAATTTCAAAATCTCTAAATGCTACAACCGTATTCGCCTTGCTATTATTTATTTTTACAATATCATTCTCCCAAATTAGATTGCCGTTCTTGTCTTTTAAGCCTGTGCATTGGCAGATTGTATCTCTATCCACATCATAAGCACATACAAGTATTGGTCCATTGGTTTTGACCTCTAACAAACTTGTTGCAATCTTGCATGTTCCATCTTCACAAGTGAGTAGAGAGCCTGTAACCCATTCTCCATTATCAACTCTCTTTGCTTTGAATAAATATCTATCTTCCATATTCTCTCCTATTCCGCTTCTGATTGAAGCCATTCCATACAACTAGCTTCTCCCTCGTATTCTTCGCCAAATGTGTTCTTAAAAGTTATAAGAAACTCCGCTAACTCTTCATCCGACATGTTCCTTATCCTGTCGGCATTGCTTTTCCTGCTATCGCATCTGCAACAAGGCTCATTCTCTCTTGAATTGCTGTTGTGCTGGCAATTACAAGTGTGAACATCATCAACCCCACCTCTTAATTCAGCCAATTTGTTGTAAAAATGTCTGACATATTCATCTGTAAATTCGCCATATATCTTTTTAAATTTATTAAATTCATATATAGCATTGTCTTCTGCTAGTTCTCTTATATCTTCTTTACTCATTTTCTACACCTCTAAATTCTTCAAAATAGAATTTCACATCGTCCGACAAATGCTTTACGATTCCAAACCGCTCCGCCACTTGATAAGGTATGCTGTCACGCATAAGCCTTTTATGTATTTCTGAAAGATACTTTCGAAATCCCTCGACATCTAAAGTGGCTTTATAGTGGTTGCAGCTCCTACAAGCTGGCATGTAATTTGAAATGTCGTCTGCTCCACCTATCCTAAGCGGTGTTGCATGGTCTACCTGCATATCTTTGTAAGCTATTTCTGTACCACAGTAAGCGCAATGTCCGTTATACATGAGATATACAGATTGTCTCACTTTTTTAGGTATTGCTTTTCGTTTATTCATTTTTACCTCTCAATTCTTTCAGTTTTGCTTCGGCTTCGGATTTTGTGAGGAATACTGAAATCCCCAAGTATCCGCTATGACTTTTAAGAGAGTTATCGTCGTATCGAACAACTAACAAAGGTTTTCTGCTTATATGATATGTTTCTTCTAACACAAAACCCTTTCGTACCTCAAAATCCACAATACAGTACGCTTCAGGCGGTATCTTGATTAGCTTCCTTCTTTCCTCTAAGTCCTCATAATCTTTCAGCTTAAAATACACTTTCAGCCAATATTCAGCATTATTAACCAATGTTGGTATTTCTTTATTGCTATCTGTCAATCTCTCCATTACTGTTCCTTTCTCAATCAAGCAAAATTTTGACTTTGCAATCTATATTTTTGTATCCCTCAATAGCAATATCACTTAAATATAGGTGGCAATTAAAATTATATTTTCCACCAATCACATGGCAAAATTTAAGATGTTTTAACATTTATTCTCCTTTCTAAAAAGGGCATTCACTAGGATTTTTCAAATCCCAACTTTTCCCTGCAACTGCAACATCTACATTCGCCCCACAAGCAACTTTCTTCATCTTCTCGATAAAACTATCTCTATCAGAATTTTCACTTGATAGATGGCACATTATGACGTTCTGTAAGCTATCTGAATAATTTGCCTTAACAAAATCACAAGCTGTGTCAATGGATAAGTGACCTCTGAAAACGTGATTAGCTTTGCCTGTATCCCTGTCGATTAAATCCTTGTCATAATTCACACCTAAGAGGATATGATTTATGCCTTTAAACTTCCATTTGACAACCTCGCAATCGGTAATGTAAAGCATTTTCCCCATTTCCTTGTGAGTAATCAGAAAGCCGTATATCGGGCAAGGTTCGCCATTTGCGTCTGTATGTGTCCAATTTCCGTCTATTGTCGTTAAATCAAAAGGCTTTACTGTAAATTCACCCATATTTATTGGTTTACAACTATCGCCTAAATATGGGGCAAGTATCTGTATTCCCATAGCTTCAAAATCTTCTACTGACTTGCTATGGTCTAGGTGCTTATGGGTGCATAACACACCCACAACATCTTTGACATTCCAATCTAAGCCTTTTTTAATTTCCTTAATCGGTATTCCGCAATCAAGGATAAGTGTTTCTCCACTGTCGGAAGTTAAGGTGTAGCAATTTCCTGTACTTCCTGTTGCGATACATTTAAGCTTCATTCCTTAATTTCTCCGCATCTTCTCTTAACATTATTTTGAATTTTCCACCACACTCACAAACAGCTTTTGCGTCATAAACATTCCAATTTTCATTAGAACGTGATTCATCTTTTTGCTGTGGCTTTCCGCACAATTCGCACGCAATTATTATTGGATTTTGTTTCATATTTACACCTCGATTTCATCATCCTGCGGAAACTGAAAGTACTCTGTTGTAGCTTTCTGAAATTGTTCCTCACTCAAAATACTCTGTACTTCTTCAAAACGCTTTGTATTAGCTATGCAATGGTAGAACATATTATTTTCATATACTCTTTTAAGCATTTCCATAGCCTTAATTGCCTTTTCTTTAGCTGAATATCTAGCTAACTTTGTGCCATCCGGCGATGATAAATTACGACAATAGATAATTGCAATTTCTCCGTCCGAAAATTTTCCACTATCTATAGATAATAAAAAATAATCATATGGGATATCTACTGTTCCGTCCTGTGAAATTACTCTCATAATCAATCTCCTATTCTGTCTGCATAAATGGTGGCAATGTGCTATCTTCTGCCTGTTCTTCGGTTACTTCTGTGGCTGTGCCCTCAATAATGTCGCTTTCTTCAAAATCAACGCTATTTGCGTTCTGTTCAATATCGTAAGCAACATCCTGTTCAAGCATTTCATCGTGGCCGATTTCCTCGTAATCATCTTCTTTACCAAAACCGCTATGAGTATTGTTGATAGCTTTGAGAAGTCTGTTCTTAACAGTTTTCATAGCCATTTGGTCTGCGAATTTCTGATGAACTCCGTTTCCGGTCTCCTTATATCCGTATCCCTGTTTCCAAGCTGTCTTTATCTGTGTCATAGTCATAACTTCCGCAATCTTCTCGCCATTTCCCATAATCGCTACCGCATAAGCACCAACAATCTTGTCATTGTCGATATTCTCAAAGCTCTGTTCATGGCAATCAATAATTGTCTTTGCGTCCTCTTTGTGGTACTTGAATACATCCCCTTTATAAATAACTGATGCATTAATGTCTTTAAGTCCGTATCTTCTAGCAAGGCAAGTTGCACCATAAACAGACGGCTGACAGCTTAATTTACCCGCATAAGCAACTGGGTAACACTGCTTCTTTCTTATTGATAATCCGTCTGTTACCATTTCGATAAGTGCATTTTCAATACTTGCCCTTGTGCAACTCTGTAATACAGGCTTCTTATTCATATCCTGTGTGTCCTGTAAAATAAGCATTGCTGACATAAGCTCGTTTGTATAGTTGTAATCTTTAGGGAATGTTAAGCCAAATTTCTCTTTCTGCTTAATTTTAACAACCATTCCCTCTGTAAAATCCTTTGCTACAAGCTCTCTGCTTTCAGCTTCTTTTGTTTCTGCAACCGCTGTATTCTCTGCCATAATTATTCCTCACTTTCTTCAAAATGTTCTTTTATATCCAATCCGTCATCATCGTGCCACTCGCACCATTCCTGTTCTTCTTCATCAAAATATTCAAGTCCAGAAGCATTACAGTAATCTGGCTTTATGTTGTTTTCATACTGAAATAAATCATAATTCCATAATGTATTAAGGATTTTCCAAGCCTGTTCAATGCTTTCAACTTCGACATAAAAGTTTTTAACCGCTCCTACTTGGCAATTATGCCAAACTCTTAATTTCGTCATATTATCCCTCCACAATCTCTAATTTCTCGCTATCATTGACAATCAGCATAATCAACTGACTATCCACCATTTCAGCAACTTTCTTCTGATTATCTGTACTAAGACTTTCAGAATCATCTAAAACAATAGGTACTGATATACCACTAATCTTCTGAATAGAATTACAAATATCAATTCTGCCAAGTATTCTGTTACCCTTATTGCTCATAGTTGTTAAAATGCTCTTTCCATCAACTGTAGGTATGCAACAACTCTTGTAACCACCAGACTTTGTATAAGTAAACAACTGCCACTTAACCAAACCAAAATGACTGTTTACCGCTTCTGTCAAGGCTTCGTTCTTTGCTTTGTCTAATTCGTCAAGTAAATCAAGAATCTTCTCGGCATTAGCTTTATTCTGTTCAGAATCAATCCTTGTCTGCTTTAATTCTTCAAGTCGCTGTTCGTCTGCTGCCGTATCAGATTTTGCAATCTGGCTTTCACATTCTGCTAACTGCTGCCTTAAAGCTGTTTCCTGTGCCTTTAATTCTGCCTTGACTGCCGAAATATCGTTAGCCTTGTGCATAGTTTCTTCTTTTTCTGCTATCTTCTGTTCAAGTGCCTTGTATTCTTCTGTAGCTGTTACATCAATTTCCTGTGGAAGTTCTGCTAACTGCTTTTCAAGGTCTGCTAAATCCACTAAATGTTTTTCTAACTTCTGCTTTCTGTCGGTCAGTTCCTGTTCAGCTCCAACTAACAATCCTTTGACTTCATCAAGCATTTTCTTAGCCGTGTTGCCCTTATCGGTAATTCTGCTAAGTTCAGTTTCTTTATGTGCCTTAAAATCTGCCTTTAGTTTCTCTTTCTTTTCCTCTGGGTATTCCTGTTTACAATAAGGGCAAATAAGATTATTCTCGTCAAATACACGCTCTTTTCCGGCTTTCCATTCGGTTCTGCTATCATCAAGTGTTTTCTGATATTCAGCTATCTTGTCCTTATCAAAACTAACAACATCTTCTGCGTTGCTGATTGACTTCTTGCTATCCTCAATCACATAATTAAGGTTGCTAATCTGTGATTCAAGATTTCTTCTTGCCTTAACATTGTCCTCATTAGCCTTGCGTGACATATCGTTAAGTTCAAACTTCAAATTGAGAATATCCGAACTACCCTTGTCATATTCAGCCATCAGCTTGTCATTGTCGGTCTGCTTTGCCACGCAATCAGCAATCTGTTCTTTAATGCTGTTCTTCTGTAATTCAAGGTCAGATACATCAATGCTCTGCTTAAGCTGTATATCTCTTTCCTTTTCTTTAATCTGTCCGTCAAGAATAGGCAAATCCTTTGTAATCTTGGTCTTTGTAGCCTTATTCATAGCGGATAATTCTTCAACTGTATATTTATTAAGTAAAGGAACTAATTCAGCTAATTTAGCTTTCTGTGAAGCTATATCAAAGTCTGTAACATCTCCCACAAGGCTGAATAAGTATTCTCTCATTTCTGTCGGCTTCTGATTGAGAAATGCGTTCACATTGCTGCACATCTTAAACACATTCATATCAACATCAAGATATGTGTTGAAATCCTTAAGATTCTTTCTCACATCATTAATGTAATATGAGTTATCATCCTTATAGCCTGTCTTATCCTTGTTGTATGTACGGACCTGTACTTTCTTCATAGTTATTTCTTTTCCATCAACATCAAGTGTAAGTTCAACACTTGTGTCCATATCATCAACGGATTTTCCGTCAATCTCTCTTCTGACAACCGGATTATCCTTTAATTCATAATCGCAGTTGAATAAGCACCACAGATAAGCTGTCGCAATAGTTGACTTACCCTTGCCATTCTTAGCCATAATCTTTGTAATGGCGTAAAAATCAAACTCTGCGTGTGCGTAACACATAAAGTTTTCAAGCACTACCTTTTTTAAAACTGTTCTTTCCATAAACATATCCTTTCCTTATTATATATTCATAACAAATATGCCATCTTCAATCTGGAAGTTGTCAACTCCCCTATCCGCATAGGCTGAATACTTAGCTTCCTCAAACGAACCGTTAAATACTGTTCCCTGCTGTGGTGTCCATATCTGGCATACCACATCTTCATCAATAGCCATACTTGCTAAATCTCTAACTGTAATCTCATTCATCAGCTCTGCCCTCCTCTGCATAGTCAATCCTGCTTACTGATACTTCATAAGCAACCCTTGTCTCAATCTCATTGTCACTTATCTTCTTAGCGTACTCTCTGCTCTGAAATCTTCCCTGAATCTGGATGTGTTCTCCAACTTCAAGTCCACCCGCAAATCTCGCATTTCTTCCCCATGCTATACATGGTATGTAATCTGATTTGCCATATGGTCTGTTTACTGCCACTAAGATATCCGCAATCTCTCTGCCCTTTGAAGTACATCTGTATATAGGTGGTTTACAGATATGAGCGTCAAGTATAACTGTATTGATATTTTCTTCAAATGACAGTTCGGTTGCGTCCTGTGCCAGTATTTCAAGTTCTCTTGCAAATACCGATAAAATCAACTTGCTCTTCACATCATCAATGTGCCTGTTGAAGCTTCTTATCTGTCCTGAAACTGTGACAACCTGTCCAACCTTAATTTCTGTGATATCAGTAAGTCTTTCCGATATCATTACCGGTAATGTATCTTTGTTGCCACTTGTTCTTGAACACTTGAGCATGAAGATATAAAATCCCTCGCCAAGTACTTCATGTGAGTATTCTGGCTCTTTCTCAACTACTCCTACTAATGTGATATTGTTGTTATTAATTGCATTTTCCATTTCTTTCTCTCCTTACTTTAATATGTAACTTCCTATTGGTACTTTATCCATTCTTTCAATCAGATGGATTTTGCAGCTGAAAGTATAGAACTTTCTAAAATCCTTTTCCTTTATAGCCCTTTGTCTGTTTCTGTTCAGCTTAATAATTCTTTTTATGCTACTCATTGGCATTCTCCTTGCATCTGTAATACATCGTTGTTATAACCCCTCTTGCTGTGAGACAGTCATAATTCTTCCATGCTGATAAATCATGGTTAGCTGATTTAATTGCTGTTCTAATTGACCTTTCAACAGCACATCTTGACTTGCCTACTGCATTGGCAATGTTGCTGTAAATCTTTTCCATTGTTATAGAGGAATCAAACTGCTTAACAGCTTCGATTATGTAGATGTAACCTCTTTTATTAGAGAGAATTCCCAAATTGAACATTTCTTCTCTTATCCTTGCTTCCATAAATACTCCTTACTTGTAGCAAAAGTACATGTTCTGCACTTTCTCATAAACACCGCTACCTTGCTTAAATTCAGCTTGATACAACACATTGCTAGGTATGTCATATCCGCTTATTAATAATTCTTCTGCTATTCTCCAACATCTTTCTGTTGGCTCTTTATAGAATCCGCTGTTCATAAGCTCTGTACATTGATATTGCCCTGATTGATAGATAACTTCTTCAATGCTGTTAGGAAAATACTCACTTTGTACTCGGTTCAAAACAACGGCTCCTGCAAGATATAGCATTTCATCATCGTTACATGTCGCTCCGCATTCGCCCATAAGCAGATGTGCCATGAGCGACAACTCATATTCATCAACACTTATCTCTCCAGTTTCAACCTTATAATCAACATGTGAGTTGTAGCATTCACTTAACACTGCACTCTGCTGATTAATCTTAGCTTGCGGTTGTACCGGTCTTAGAATCAACGCTATAAGGCTGATTCCTGCCAGTGTTGCGGATATGTTAATTATCTTTTCTTTCATATTCTTTTATCCTTTTCATTAGGCACAACGGCGGTTCGTAAGAATCAATGAACTCATGTACATCTGCTAAATCATCATGCTTAATACAGCTAAAACGACACCCGACTTCGTGTTCTATCTGTAAATATAAATCTATGCAGATTTCGTTAATCAAGTTTATGTCACTAACCTTGCCGCCTGTAACAGCAATAACCCTCTCGCTTTCATGTCTTGTAATGTCCTGTATTTCATCAAAAGTTAATGAATCGTCAAACGGAAACACTGTTATCTCCTTTCAAGAACTTATTAACAAAGTAAACCTGTCCTTTGCCTGTTACCTTTGGTGTGCGTGTAATTCTTACGCTTCCATCTGGATTAACAAGGTTGCTTTCCTTGATTTCAAATAGTCCCTGCTCAATGTACCTCTGCGTCGGCATATTGTAAGAACTTCCACTCTTAATCAGATAGCCCTTATCTCTTAACCATACAAATAATCGCTTCTGCCCGATTTGCACACCATTCTGACAAATCAACTTTGCTAAATCTCCAACAAGGATTGATGTATGGCTTGTTGCTACTGCGTCTGCAAAAATCTCTTTAGGCTTCATTTGTTCAATTCTTGCCTGCTTCTGTTCGATTATCTTGTCTCTTTCAGCTATCTTGTTATTAGCTACAAGAAGTGCCTTTGCCATGAGTTCTTCATCAGACATTGTTTCTTGCCCTGCTATGTAGCCGCCATTCTTACGGATTGATGGAAGAACCTCATGTGTAATCCATCTTTTGAAATCTTTGGCTTCCTTTTTTCTGCTTGCAAGTGCTAATGAGTAAAGACCATATTCATTTACACAATTCGTTTCTCCGCCAGATAACCCTAAATTAAATTTAGCCTTTTCATCATCGTCAATTCTTTGCATAGCCATTGTTGGATTTGACAAATCTAACGACCTGCATATGTCACTTGCGACAAACCAAGGTTCATTATCTTTAGTAATGGTTCGGATTTCTCCAAACTCTGAATTGCTAAAAATCTGTAGCTCCATAAACATTCCTTTCTAAATAATGTGTGATATATTTTGACCTTTTAAGGTACATTTGAGCGATTCTGCTCATTCCTATCTGCTGTAACTTGTAGAACTTTATATTTATTGATACAATAGAGAAGTGATGGTAGACACTTTCCAATTGGTAGGTAATTCACACTTGATACGAACAGGGCGCTATCCCTGTCGAAAAGAACTAATGATGTTTGAATAAAAGTTTGCAACTATTTACCGCTACCATCGCTTTTCTATTGCATCAATATCAAAAATTCTAATCTGTTTGTACTTTGTGCTATAATCCTCTTATTCTATTAGGGATTGAAGAAATGTTCTCCATTCTTACTCCTTTCTGCTTATTATCAAAATAATAAGTCCAGTATCGTAAGTAAAAAATTTAATACCGCAAGAACAACAGCGATTATTAATGTTATCAATGCAGCATCACAAAGTCTTTCATTGTTGCCTCTTTTTACTTAATCCATTTTTCAACTGGGATTCTTGTTGCTTCTGCAATTTTTTGCACTGTAGTTAATGCTGGTAAAGAATTATTATCTTTCCATCTGCCTACAACCCCGTTGCCAAGACCGCATTTTTTTTCAAATGCGTGTATTGACAAATTATTTTCTTCGCAATAAGCAACAACATTTTGATAAAACATAGACTTCTCCTTTCTTTATTTGATAAAGATTTAGAGAAAAGCTTGACAATCTTTAGAGAAAGTTCTAATATATGAATTGTCGAGAAACATATTTTGAGAACACTTCCCTTTAAGTTTATTTTTAGGCTTTTCCCTAACCTTTAAACTTATTATATAGAGTGTTCTCTAATTTGTCAACACCTTTTTTAGGTGAAACTCTAAAAAATGGAGGAAAATGCAAATGAACACAGTAGAAAGAGTAAAAGACCTATGCAAGCAAAGGAAGATTTCAATACATAAATTAGAATTAGAATGTGGTTTTGCTAACGGATATATAGGTCAGTTGCGTAAAGGCACATTACCAGATGATAGGTTGGGAAAAATTGCTGAATATTTAGGTGTATCAGCCGAATATTTAAGAACTGGCGAAGAAGAACAGCTTATTTTGTCTGAACAAGCTGATTTGTGGATTAAAGTCAGAAATGACAAAAAATTATTACACTCGTTAAAAACATTTTTTGAGTTAAGTGACGAACAGCAAAAGTATGTTCTCGGTTTAATTAATTTATTTAAAGGAGAGTAGTAATAAATGATTGAATCGAAAGATTTTTTAAGAGCCATAGTAGAGAAAAGGAATAAAAACGGCAACACTGATTATGCTGACATCGCCAATAGTCTTGGCATTGATATGGTTTCGATGTTGCCGTTTATGAAAGAACTCAATCGCAAAGGTTATATCATTCAAACTCTTGAAGATGTAACTGTGACAAAACTTGGTTTACTTGCCTATGATGAACTTTAATTAAAACACTTTACGATTCAAATTGCAATGCTCTTTTACTTTTCTGTGTGTACTGCTGGTACAGTCGTTAGGTTGTGCCAGTTTTTGTTATGTCTTTTACAATTTTGAAGATGTATTCCACTACATCTTCATCATTAACCTCTTTTATCAAGCTGTAAATTTCATTTTTGCGTTCCTCCATATTCATTTTATATCCCCTCCCTTAACTACAATAATGAGGTTATTATAGAACATTTGTTCTCGCATGTCAACCTACCCCCAGTAGATTAACAGTTTTCAGCGGTGACACTGCCAACGCCAATCAAACAGTGCCACCTAGCCGAAACTTGAAGATTTCGTCCGAACTCTCTCGGACAATTGTTATTATAAATACTGATAATGTAAAAATCAACTTAAAGATATCGCAAGTTTTGACATCATTCGACAAATTATATATATTATGATATGATTAATAAAATTAAATTTAAGGGGGATTTGCCTATGAAAGAGAAGCAAAAAATAAGTAAGTCAAGTATAGTTATTGCAATGATTTTTCTTGTTATCATTGTTGCAACACTGCTTGCTCATCTAGGAGTGTTTAATGGATATAAATACTCTAAGAACGACAGAGAAATGATAAGCAGTGCAATTCAGATTATTGATGATTTTGAAAATGGAACTTTAAGCGCAAAAGAAGCAAGCACTAAAATGGAGAATTTAACAAATTTGGTAGAAAAACAAGCTGATGATAAAACACTTTCTGCTGCTTTTTCAAGCGTTGAAATATCACTTTCACTTTCAGATAATAAGCTAGTATCGTCAGATTCTCAATCTGAATGGCTTAAAAAAATAAAAGAATACCGAGAATCGTTTAAAAAAATGTTAAAAGAAAGAAAATAAAGGAGTTTACCTATGATAAAGAGAATTGTAAGCGTTATGCTTGTTATGTGCTTATTGAGCCTTGTAGCGTGTCAGAATGGTGCTTCTGATAATATCGAGAGTACCGTAACAGAAACACAAACTGAAACTCAAACTGAAAAGAAAACTTCTGGTTCTGGAATAAATAAAAAAGCTCTTTTTAAAGATGTTGCTTTTAAAGAAGATAGAATGATGTACTCTGATAAAGCTACTGCTTCCGATTTAACAAGAAAACCACAAAATTATATTGATAAAGATTTTGCACTTGAAGCCCATGTTATTCAGCTTGTAGAAGATGGCTCTTCTTTTCTTGTTAAAGGTGGTCCTGAATGCTATTCTGTTATATTGGCTTCTGTTTATGAAGACGGAATGATAGCAGATAACAATGTTTTAATTGTAGTAAAATTAAATACCGACCTTGATAGGATTATAGAAAATGATAAGGTTACTTTTTATTGCAAAGGAACTGATAAGACATATTCTTATACAACAGTGCTAAATGCAAGAAAAACAATACCTGTTGTCATATCAGAAATGTATGATATTCATTAAGATATTACCGGGAGCATTGCACTCCCGGTATTTTTATTAAGGTTAGACTAATTCACAATCAGTTACGTTGACCGCTGCGAATAATTCTCCGTCATGTACAAGTACAACTCTGTCTCCACTTCTTTCCGATATTGTATACTCATCAAACCAAGCCTTAATAGGTGTGCCATCATAATCAGTATCGCCGACAAATCTCACTGTGCTACCCTCTTCAATATCTTCACTGAATGGGATATCTGTAGGCGTATCATCAGAGCTTGCACCGCCGACAAATTCAAGATTAGCAATATTGACAGCAGCTGTGATTGTTGTGCCGATACCTATAACAATTCTGTCTCCGCTCTCTTCAATTACATCATATTCATCATAATATACCGCAAATCTCACGCCATCATAATCAATATTATCAAGCACTCTGACTTTCTTACCGTCATCACGACTTACTGTATCTGTGTTGACATCATTGTCATTGTCATAAATACACTTGATAAGGCTGATGTTATCCTCATCAATAGCAGCAGTAGTTACGCCATCAACACCGATAACAACTCTTCTGCCACTGGCTGATAAAACGCTGTACTCATCATAGTAAGTTCTGAATGGCTCGCCATTATCGTACTGGATAGCGTTAATAACCTTAACTGTATCGCCTTTATGATACTTAGTGTCTGGTACTGGCTTATAGTCTGGCACCGTTACATCTTCAACAACATGGTCTGTGCAATAATCAGTGTAACAATAGTTCTGGTCTACTGTCTGTCCGTTAATCTGTGTGTCTCTAAAATAATTAACACTTCCACCGAACTGCCACATATCATAATCAACAGCGATGTTAGGGTTATTGCTAGAATACTTAGCAACCCACACAGCATAACCAGCTTCTTTTACTCTTGAAATATCTACATAATTGTTAATGCAGTTCTCATATGAGTATAAGCCAGCATTCTTATATCCTGCATTTCTCATTTCATCAAGAAACGCCATAATAATGTCTGTAAGGTCGTTGCCGGTAACCATGCCTGCTTCAATATCATAGAATACTGGATAGCAGAATGATTTGCCTGCTAAAAGCTGTGCAAAATATCTGGCTTCATTTACAGCTTCATCAGTGCTTAATGCGTTACCAAAGAAATAGGCTCCCTTGTGGATTCCTGCACTTTCCAACTTGTCATAGCTGTTCTCAAACTCTCTATCTTCGTATAAGCCATCATCAGCACCGCCTGCCTTGATAATGGCAAAGTCTACATTCTCATTATCTTTTGCACTTTTAAAATCAAAGTCTCCCTGCCACCTTGATGTGTCAATTCCGAATAATTTACTCATGAATTTACCTCCTAAATTTAGAAAAATGTGTATCAAAAAAGCACCTTAGTGGAAACACTGGGGTGCTTGATTGTAAATATTATATTGTTAATGTTATGCGGCACTGCCAACCTTACTAATTGCTCATTCCGCGACTAAACTGCAATAATATTAAATGCACCGGTGCAATTACTAAGGCAGTATCTGAAACCTAACTAAATATAAGTGAGCCTGTAATATAATCACCCTTTTGGAATTCGCTTGTAGCCCATGCTCCTTTATTACCATCTTTTGTATAATATCGAGCAAAAGCATAATGCTGGCTTGCAGAGCTATATAACAATGTTGTTCCATAGCCTATCAACTTTGCTCGAACTACACCTGTGGCATCATAAGGAGTATAATTACTTTCCAATACTTTACTAAAGCTAATACCCATATTTTCAAGAACTGTTTCTATGTCATAATATCCTGTAAAATTATTCTGTGTAGAATCTTGTGTTTCAATTTTGGAGGCATAGTATAAAATCCCTGTTTTGGTAGATTTATTATAATAGCAATAATTATAGCCATAACCTTCAAGAGTACCATCTACACTTGCAATATTTTTGCAAAAAGAGTTTTTAACGTCAATATTACTGTTTAGTTGTGTAACTTCATCACGAAGATTACTAATCATATCATTGTTATTCTTAATACCTGCGTCCATTATATTTAAGTTTGTTGCATTCCAGGGAGTACTTTTGCTTGGCGATTGTTGCCAGTTTACACGGCTGTACGAAAGAAATCCAGTTAAGCTCATAATTTGCCTCCTAAAAAATAAGAGTGCAGGCTTAAACCCACACTCTCTGATGATTTACTCTGTTACTGTTCCTACTGCGTTTATCGTATCTGAATCAATTGTCTGCTGTTCACTCTTTAGCAGCTTATTGACTTCTGATTTAAAATTCTCATAATCATTATCACATTGTGTCTGATTTGCAAGGTATAATTCCTTGTTAGTAATTGTCTGACTAATTGTCAGTGAACCAGTTTCCGGCACAGCCGCATACATTGTCATGGCTGATTGACCATTAATCACTGATGTTCCGCTTAAGTTTGTTGTCTTTGTTATACTTAACATATTGTTTTCCTTTCTACCGCTGTGCAGATTTAATACCAATTTTTTTGTGCCCAATCCCATGTAGCGACAGCTACATCGTCAACATATATAGTTAAAACGCTTCCGCTCCAATCAAATGTTACTGGATTGCTCATAGACAAAGCAGGTCGCATATAGTTTTTAAGTGAAGGGTGGTATAGCTTAACATTTAAGTAGTCATTAAAAACACATTCGCTTCTACTTAGTATCCATTTCGTTCCTGAACCATCATCGTTTGACATTTCAATGTAGTGTCCCTGTATCTGTAAAAATGCACCTGTACTGCTTTTCATAAGGTATTCACCACCAATAATAGTAGTGGTCATTGTAATACCTCCGTCAGTTACATTTACATTTTTAAATGTGCCTTCTAAATCAGCATCAACAGCTTTTAGCTTCTTACAGTCTATCGAACCATCTGCTGAAATAGTAGTATTAGTAGATGTAAGCGTGAACAGATTACCATTGATATTAACAGACTTATTACCACTAATATTAATTGTGCCTTTAGCTTTAAGTGTTATATCGTCTGCAATAGCTTCTATGGCAGATTTGAGTTCTCCGCTTGTCGGGTCTTTCTTGATATAAAGGTCAAGACTTGCTGTTGTAGCATAGCTTTTAAGGCTGTCAGTTGTGGCATAACTTTCAAGACTCTTCTTAGTAGCATAATTATTAGAGACTTCCAACTTGATACTATTGCTTTCCTTGGTTATCGCTTGTGTTATAGCGTTGTTCATAGCTTCTGTAGTGCTATAGCCTGTAAGAACATTCTTTGTTACATAAGTTGTGGAAATTTCACTCTTGATACTATTGCTCTCTGCACTAACTGCCTGTGTAATAGCATTATTCATTTGTGTTGTAGTGCTATAATTGTTCTGAACATTCGTTGTAAGGGTAGATAGGTTTGTACTTATATTGTTTACATCAATTCTTAATGAAGCATTCTGATTAAGAAGATATGTTGTTTCTGTCGCACTGATTTCCACCCAATCATGCGTTCCGTCAGATTTTCTTATAAATCGCCATGCCCTTTGCTGGTCTTTCCAATATGCAATAGTCCCAACATACTTCTCATACTCATCTTCTGTATACTCCCATGTGCTATCACTAGGATATCTATCATCGCTTGGATATATCTGTATGCTCCACTCATTAGCAGGGTAGTTATCCTTAGTCGGTGCATGTGCAATCTCATATATCTTATGATTGCCATTAAGCTGATTATCAATATACTGGTATTGATTTGTAACATCAACTGTCAATCCATTTAAGTTCTGTTCAACAGTTGTCAGCTTATTAGATATGTTTGTAACTTCATCTTGGTTAGCTTTCTTCTCAACTACAGTTGTAAGACTTGATATGCTCGATGTGTTAGTGTCCGTTGTCTGTTTAATGCTATTGACAGTATTACTCAAAGTTGTAACAGTGCTACTATCAGCCTTTTTAGAAAGCGTTTCGGTCATTTTGGTTATGTTACTACTATTTTCATCTACTGTCTGCTTAACAGTATTAAATGTAGTAGTATCAACCTTATTACCCATATCAGTTTCAAGGCTGGCTGTTCGTGTTTTAAGACTTGATAATTCACTGTCTGTATTAGTTTTCCATGAACTTATTTCAACATTAAACTTCTTAATTCCTGTAATCTCACCATTGATGTTAATAATGTCCTGTAATGCTTTAGTAACATCACTATCCTTAATTAATACCCATTCATATACAGGTGCTTGTTCTGTGCCGGTATTGGCAAATCTGTAAGAATATCCGTCTGCACTCGAAGCTGGATTAACTACATAACAGATATCGCCTATATGCTTTTTTCTCGTAGCATTATCAGTCCAATTAACAGCTGGCTCATTATTAAGAGTAGGTATTTCTGTTTTAGTGAATGTCTCAATATTTCCGTCAATTTGACCTTGCAGCTCTTCTTGCACCTTGTCTAAATATTCTTTTGTTGGTACTTTTTCAGCTAATTTATCCAGAGACAAAGAACCTGTTCCGATACGCTTTCCGTTAATTGTACCTACTGTAATGTTATCTGCATTAAGATTAGTAACTGTAATCTTGCTTGCGTCAATAGTACCTGCTGTCAGCTTGTTTGCTGAAAGACTTTGTACCTTTTCGTTTGTTACTGCACCATCTTTGATAAGTGATGTTGTAACAACTTGTCCTTTGACATTCGCAAAATCAATTTGTGCGTACTTTAAATCCGCTATGTCCGCTGTTAATGAATTGGCTTTCAATTGCGTAATTTCAGCATTAGCCGCCTTAAGGCTTTCCACATTAGCATTAATGATATCTGCATATGTTGCATCTAGTTTATTTGTTTTAAGGTTATCAATATCAGCATTAACAGCCTTTAAGGTTTCAATGCTTGCGTATCTGATATCAGCTTCATCAACAGATAGTTTATTAATAAGCGCTTTATTTACAAGTATCAAGTCAGCATAGTACCGTTCCATCTGCTTAGTAATAGGTCCAGAAGCAACGCTTGTATTCTCCGTGTCAGATTGACCTATAGATGTAACTGTATCCATTAAGCCGCCGTCACATTCGTGCGTAATCTGCATTATAGGCACTTTGTAGTCAACGCCACCTTTGTTGACAGTTATAATGTCACCAACTTCTAGTCGGTAATCACCGACAAACTTAACTGTAAGCGGTCTAAATGTAAAACCACCTATCTTTTTATAGACTTCATCAAGAATTGCCTGCGTCATAAACGGATTGGCAAAACTAAGTCCTGTCGCTCCGTCACCAGAAGTAATCTGACTTTGTTCTGTAGAACCGCTTTTGGTATTATTGCAAGTCAGCTTCTGTATAATAAAATCTTTACTCGTTGTGAATGTAACACCCTGCTGATAATACTTATGTCCGTCAAGTACATAACCGCTATCCTTATACCACCTTAATTCAAGGTTTCCATCAGAATTAATTACCGCATTACAGCCTTGTAGCATAGCCATATATCCGATAATTTCTCTATAAGTGTAACCTTGTGGCTTGTCGCTGATAGTATGTGTTGTGACTATATTTGTTGCTAAAGATATACCTAACTTGCCACATATCTCATTAAGAATAGCTTTATCTGTGCTAGGAAATGCCATATCCGAGAAGTAAGGCATGTCAGCCTTATACATTCTGTCGTATGCTTCATAGCTTGTGTATTCTCCATCACTTGTCTGCTTAGTAACTGTAAATATTCCCAACTTAATATAGTTAATTTCTGTGCCAACCTTAACACCCTCGAATATGGCAATTTCCTTATTTTCAAGGCTTACTGTTGGCATATAAATAGAAAAGGTAACACTGCTTGCACAAGTGTTACCTATCGTAATTTCGTTATTGGGATTTATTATGTTTTGGAACTTGAAATTGTTAAGTGTTTCGGTATGTTCTTTTCCATCAACAACATACTTAGAATAGTATCTTGCACTATTTCCCTTAACAATTTCCGTCATAGCTGTGTCTAATATCTTCATTCTACACCGCCTTTATTAATTAATTAATGGCTTATCATAAACTCGATTGAGTATAATTTAGCTGGTGTAATTTCTTCGCATTTATCGAATGCGTCCATAGGAAGCATTGTCATGTCAGGCACTTCAATCTCTTGCTCATTGATTTCCTGCAATTCTTCCTGTAACTTCTTTAAGTTCTCTGATGTAATCTGATACTGATTATCATTGACAACTGGATTGCCGCTGTCGTCCTTGTCTGCATACTTAATCTTAGTATCTTCTATGGTCTGTAGCGTTGCCTTATACAGTTCTTCCAATGCCTTAATATTGCACATAACAGCCATAGCAATTCTGCCTGTAGTCTTGTCGTGCGATATGTTACTTAAGCTCTGGAATCTGTCTATTAACTCACTTGTTTTTAGTTTCATGTGGAACTCTCCTTTATTTCTGGATTAAACTTAATTTTGCTCCGACTATAAGTCCGTCCTCATTCTTTGCCCTTGTAAGGTACGGATATGTCACATCTCCTGTGTATATTGTCATTTCCTTTTGTGTGCCACCTAAGAATAAGACTTGTGCCGTTGGGAATGGGTTATCTACGTCGCTTACTACATTATCAAGCAATAGTGCTTGCTCACCTGTTAATGGTGGCAATTGAAGCTCAATCTTGTCTTTGAGTGCTACAATAGTTCCTACCATCTCCCCATAATCGTTTCTTCCTGTATTCTTAGACCATATCTTATTCCTACTGTATGTGTAGCCGTTATATGCTACTGGGAATCTAACCCCCTCAATCACAACTGCGTCAATCAATCAAATCACCCCTTTCAAGGCATTAAAAAAGGAATGCACCATTTCTGATACATTCCTTAATATTTCTATTGCATTAATTCAATTAGTGTTATATAATATCTGTACTGCTTGTTTAAGCGGTATTGTAACTTTTGGCTGTCAGTTGTCGGGCTGACAGCCCCTTTTTATTTGTTAAATATTAAATGCCGGCTGTCCTGTCATAGCTGTATACTGATTGGCATATCTCTGTGTTGTTCTGAACACTTCCTGTCCGTCAATCTGTACAACAATGTTTCCGTTTTGCTGACCTATATTTGCATTAGCAAATACTTCTGACATGCCCTCAATAACAGCTTGCTTAATGCCGTCTGTTATCTGCTCGTTGTTAGCAACTGCTGTCTTACCATTACTGAATTTGCCAACCATTTCATTATGATTAGCAAAGAAAAGCCCATCCTCTGGGAAGCCGCCTACTGCATATGCTCTAGGTTTTGGCTGTATAGCAATATGAAATGCACTTTCAGATATGTTGCCATTATTATCAAATACTTCTCCGCTGAATTTACTCGCAAAGCTATTGGATAATGCATTTTGAATCAACCAAGACTTGCTGTCTATGGTGTCTGCTAACGCTTGCATTAATTGACTGCCTGTTTCTTCTCCAATTTCTCCAGCTTCAACTTGGTCAACAATACTCTGGTAAGCTCTTTTTGCTGAATAAGGTATGTCGCTGATGTTGCTGCTAAATCTACTGCTTAAATCAGATCCTGCATTTGCGCCTATGTTTCCAAACTTTGAAAAAGTACTGCTTGTGTCAGAATCAATAATACCAAGTTTTGATTGCACTTCGTTTTTAGCTTGTTCATACGCATTTGTGATAGCCTGCTGCGTATCTTGCGAAGTTCCAACAGCGGTATTTTTTAATTCATTCCAACAAAACTGCATATCATCCGTAGCTTGCTGAACTGTTCCCTTAGCTTCATTAACCTTATCTTGATTGGCTTCAACTTCTTTGTTGAGTTGTTCAATTTCTCTTGTTACGCTCGCATAAGCTGTAGCTTCGTCTGGCGTCATTTCGACAACCTGTAAAGCACCGTTATATGTCAGCTTATTAAGTTCCTCTTGTTTCTGTCTCAACTTCTCTTTGCTGTCGTTGAGAGCATCTTCCATTTTCTTTAATTCCTTCTTCTCTTTATATTCATCTTTAATCAATTGAATATAATCTTCCCTTAACGCTTCCAAGCGGTACTCTTCCTGCTTTTTGTCAATCAGTTTTTCAATCTCTTCTCTAGTCCCCTTGTATGCGCCAGTTTCTGTGTCAATAACTCCACTTAATTCCGGTACTTTTTCAACTAATTCCTGTGCAATATCCTTGAGTAATTTCTGTTGTTCAGTTGTTAAGCCTGTTTGATTTGCTAGTTCAAAGTATTTTGTTTTAAGAGCTTCGATTTCATCAGCTGTTGTATTATTTTTCCATGAATCTTCTATTGAAGCAATTGATTGTTGTATTTCACTTGTGGTTTTGCCAACCTCTTCTCTAATAACTCCATATCCAGATAAATAATCTGGAATTTCGTCTTGGATTTTAATAAATCCTTTGATTGCACCTGTTACACCAACTATTGCCGCCATAGCCAAGCCTGCCGGTCCAAAAGCTGTGTATAATCCTGCTGCACCGATAGCTGCACCACCTGCTATTTTAGCAATAGAAGCTACAAGGTTATCACTTCCTTTGGCTATATCAGTAAAACCGCTTTCGATGAGTTTAAATTCTCCAAAAGCTGATACTCCGCCAAGCAATACTTTTTGAAATAGCGACATATTATTTCTAACTTTGGTTATTCCGCTGTTAAATACAGTAAATAGCCCTTTATCTTTAACAACTTTTCTAAAGTCTTGGAAATCCAATGTTGCTTTGGTAATTTTAGGGTGCATAAATGTTAATGCCGAAGCTGCTGCTGCACTGCCGTTTTTTGCTGCTTTCATTGCCTTGGCTGTATCTTCTGCCATTATGCTTAATGAATTTAACTTATTGTATGTCTTAGTAAG
>OGRG01000805.1_pt1 | contig 25556 bp, 18 predicted proteins | sample 1553501 | NCBI WGS metagenome assembly OGRG01 (sample SAMEA2580018, study PRJEB22360) | human gut metagenome | biome: human gut; feature: human-associated habitat; material: faeces | place: Denmark | collected 2008/2010 | reverse complement strand
GAAAAAGGTAGACGACCGACAGAAGCGACCGGGGCCCCGAACACGAATACCGAAGACGAACAAGTAACAAAATAAACCTACCTATAACTTGAGATTCGCAACTTCTTTTCAATAGGTCGTTGTCATATCCGTAGGGACACAAATATAAAAATCGGCTTTTCGCATGACATCCTTATCCAGTTTATCCGTCTTTTCCTGACGCACCACTTCAACGGTGGCTATTTTCAAACCGGGGCGATACCGGTTGAGATAAGTGATGATTCCGGCTTGGTTAGCAGAATGAAAGCTGCCGTTCAAGTGGACAAAGTACGATCCGATGTTCTGAGCAATCGACCATCCCATCGTTGCATCCTTCAAAGCCTGAGCTTTGGCCAGCTTCTCCGTATCCTCTTTTTTAGCTCCCGGCATTTCCATCGAACGGAAATATGTTTCAACCCCTTCATTCCGGACATAATTTAAAGGCAGCGGTGCGATATAATTTTTCGCTTCTTCCAACAATTGTTCCAAAGCCCCGAATCCTCCGCGGGATACCATAGCGGCATACCTGCGGGGTACATTCGTAGCAACGAAAGGAATCCGGTTGGTTTTAGCAAACTCTACGATCTTTTTATAGTCGGTCGGATAATTCGGCCATAGTTTTGCTTCCTTAGTGAAACGCTCGGCTGTAATCAATCCACTCAAATATTCATCCAACACCAGTTGATCGTCCCGTTCGAACATTTCAGCCCCGATCATCAACCGATCTTTATGAAGAGCATATAGATCCCGGACAATCTCATATTCCATCCAATGTGCTATCGGACAATTGTGTATCTCTCCGATAAATACAACCTGTTGTTCACCCAAAACACTCATCATATGGGCATAGTCGGTTTCCTGCCCGTCGGCATCGAATAAAGTATAGGCTCTTTTCTCCTGAGCAACGACCAAGCCGCCAGTCAGACAGAACCAAAGTATTATTATCATTCCTATTTTCATCATCTTTCTATTATTCAGGCACATAGATAATTTCTCCGTTTTCAAGTTCATAAGCTATACCAACCCTTTTCCCTTTCGAGCCGGAGTTTTGTTCGTTCGAAGGCGTATATTTATTGATTTTATTTCCCTCTTTCATGATAATCTCCATATTGTCTTTCCCAGGATTTTTCACGATAGTAAAATCTTCCTGAGTAAAAACTTCGGTCATATTCATGTGCATCACCATTGCCACCATCAGGGCTACCGCAAAAACCATAGCCACATCGAACAGGTTGACCACCACACTCAGCGGATCGGCATCTTCCTGAACGGCAAATTTGCTCTTTCGCCTCGCTGTTCTCATGCTTCTGTATTTTTCTCGTTTAACTTCCGGGCCACATAATCCAGATTATTCACATCTTTTGCATACCAGCGTTGTTTAAATTGCAACGACACCAAACCGACGGCACTAACTACCAAACCGACAACCGTAGTTGCAAAAACCACCTGCATATTATAAGCCATACCGGCGATATCTCCGGTAGAAAGTCCTACCAAGGCAGGGCTCATAGCAATCAAGGTGCCGATCAATCCCAATACCGGTCCCATCTTAGCCAGTAACTTCGAAAGAATAACATCCTTCTCTGCATCGTTCTCAAAATTCGTGATCAGATAATCCGAATAATCCGGACTGGGAGGTGTGGTCAATAAATCACGGAGATAGCGGATATACAAAGAGTTATCCCTACCGGGTAAAGCACCTTTCAGTTCACCGATCGTATCGGGCGTCAGTTCTTTGATCAGTCTGTTCATCTGTTTGTCATTTTTCCGTTTGGTCATGTATTGATTATAAACTCCTCCGATTAGCAACAACGACCGGATAAACAGTAATAATAAAAGAATAATATCCGGTATAAGCAGGCTGTTGGCCACCCAAAAAAGCACTTGTGAAATAGTTTCCATAGATTATAGTTTAATTTAAATATTATCGATTATTTACGAGAAGTCGTTTGGTGGGTACTTCGTTTCTGTAAAAGGACCCATTTCAATTTATTCCAACCCATACCCAGCAAGAAAAAGATCAGAAACAAGCCAAAAGCAAAAGCCAATGCCTTCCAATTTGTCGGTTCTTTAACTGCCTGATAGGTAACATTTCCATTCACTGTAGTCAGCAAGCCGATGATACAAACAAAAAGACTAACGAGAAAATGTACTTCCAGCCGCAATTCTTTTTCAGGTAAAAGATACCTGAAAAAGTAACACAGCAGAGGAATCATCACCACCACTCCTATAGCAAAAACATAGGACAGGATCGAAAAGGATATCCCCGGAAAGCTAAAGATCAGCTCGGTCTGTAAATAAAACAGGACGGGAAAAATAAGCAGGGTCGGATACCATTTCAAAGACTTCACCCACCACTTTTCCTGTTGGCCGAACCATCCCCGCAATACAGCCACACAATACGCAAAACAAACGACAGCCTCGAGCGTAATGATCACTGCCATATTTTGCAAAGCCACTGTATTCTGAAGGTAGTCGGCCAGCTGGGTTTTGGATTGCAGGATAGCAACCGGATAAGTAGCGGTAATGAAAATACCACAGATCAATCCGAACAAAGCTGCCTGCCAGCCTTTCCCAAAACTAAGCTTCAACAGGCAATTGACCAGGATAAATAAGATAAGTATACTGATAACTAATTCCATATCGATATTTAATTCCCTTTTCTTTTTTTCTTCAAAACCAGCAACAGTATCACAAACAGAGCGAATACCCCACCAGCGATCCATACGCCGTTCAACGCATTTTTCTCTCCCCGTTCAGCCTGAGCTACCTCATCTTTTTTCAGGACCATTCCTTTTTTATCGGTAGCCACCTGAGCCGTTTTCATGGATTGAATCTGCTCTTTGTAAACAGTGGCACGTTCCGGCTGTACCCGGCTGGCGATATAATCCTGCAGTTTGGCATTTCCTCCGGCAAATCCGCTCCCGGCCGATCCGAACTCTTTCACCAGATCGGTATGCAAATTTGCCAGGGTACTGATCTGTTGTTCCGAAGCCTTCCACATCCCCTTCCGGGCAGTCTCGAGCATCACTGCTGTGATCTCCTGCAAAGCGGCCGGATTTTGTTGTTTGAAAAAATCTTCGGTTCCCAACTTGTAAGAATCCGTCACATAAACATCATAAATCTGATTCCACATAGCGTCGTCGATTACTTCAGGCTTGGTGACATTCCACCCGTAAGTGTTCGTTACCACTTCTGTAATCTGTGAAGCACTCGACGCCCCTCCTTTCATCACTTCTTTGATATATTCCGGATTGAAAATCGTCGAACGCGATTCCACTCCGATAGCCTCCTTCAAATCCTGCATTCTCACCCGGTTGCGATTCCGGTAATCGGCAAAATAAGCCTCGGGATCTTTACCGGTGACATTACGTACAGCCAAGTTCATGCCTCCCATAAACTCATATACATGATCCAGGCTCAATGCTCCCCAGGTATTGCTTTGCCGGGGTTGAACGACAACATCCGTATGGTGTAATACGGCCCGCAACAATCCGCTTTTCATTTCTCCCCATTCTTTCTCACTTCCGTAGACAGCCCCCATATTATTGATGTAGGTATCGGCTATTTCTTTTTCATCTTCCCATTTATCCCCACTGGTGATCATTCCCTGAATTCCGGTTCCGTACATGCCGTTCACACCACCGAACACTCGTTTTGCAGACATTTCGCGGGCTTCTTTAGGCGAAACTCCCTGTTCCACCAGTAACCGTTCCGTCTCTCCCGATTGTCGTATTTATCATTTGCAGAAGCGGCCGCCATTTCCACAGCTCTCGAGATCAACGCAAGCCGTGAAGCCGCTAAATCCCGGAATTGCCCGGAGGTCTGAACCACCACGTCGATACGGGGACGTCCCAAAGTTTCCGAAGGAATCAAACGCAGGTCCGACACCCGTCCATAAGCATCACGCACCGGCTCTACACCCAACATATAAAGCACTTGTGCTATAGTCGCTCCTTCACTTTCGATAAATTCACTGCTCCAGAAAGTATAACTCACTTTACGAGGATAATCACCGTGAGTCTTCCGGTATTGAGCAAGCGTATTTTCGACCAATTCTTTTCCTTTCGTCCAAGCCTGTTCCGATGGAGTGGCCTCGGCATTGACAGCATATAAATTACGACCGGTAGGTACTGCCTGCGGATTAGCGACTGCATCTCCTCCCGAAGTGGGAGCGATATATCCACCCGACAAAGCATTCAATACCGACTGCATTTCCTGCTCCGGACTATTTTCCAAAGCCAGCTTATAATTCACAATATTCGTAATCGTACGTTCCACTTCGGTGATCGCCCGGGCTTCCGCTTTCTGTTCATTGGTATACTGCACTACCGGTTTCGCCTTACCTTTCCCCATCATCCCCCTTTTCGGAGGAGTAAGAATCGTATGTGCTTCTTTCAATTTTTCAGGAGTGATCCCCGCGATCTGACAAACCAGTGCCTCATCGGCTTTTTTACCGTCCAGTACCTGACTGACCAACCGTTTGGCCGGATCCAGATATCGCTGAGTAAAAAACACCTTACTATTCAATTGTTTATCAGACACTTTCCCATTTTGTTTATCCAAAGCTGCCAAGCTATAAGCTATCGGATCTGTGCTCATCGCCAAAACCGATGAACGAATTTTTTCCGGGGAATAAGGAATACCGGTCGTATAAAGCTGTCCGGTCATTTTTTCATTGGCAATCTCCTCGGCAAAATTCTCGATACGCTCGATCTCCTCGGTCGAATAGGGACGGTCCAACAGGCTATCCAAACGCAGTTCCCGGTGTAATCCCATGTCCACCGCAATTTTCTTTACAGCCAAAGAGGCCTGTAATTGCCTGGATTCATCTGTTTTGTAATAAGCCTGAATCTCATTTTCCAGTTTCTTATACTGTCCCCGGGTCTTACTTTCCATAAAAGGCGGAGTCAGGTAAGAAATAGTCGTTGCATAAGAACGCCTTTTAGCCATCATACTCTCTCCCACATTTCCGATCGTATAATAATAAAAATGAGGGACAGTGCCTACCAGCCGGTCCGGCCAGTCGTAACTACTGAGTGCCACCTGTTTCTGAGGAGTAAATTCCAGACTGCCGTGTGTCCCGAAATGGATCATCGCATCGGCACCGAAAGCATATCGGGCCCACAGATAAGCTCCGATATAGGTATGCGGCGGTGCGGTTTTAGCGCCGTGAACAATAGCAAAAGCATCATCCCCGACAGCCGCCATCGGCTGAGGCAATAAGACCACATTGCCCAGATCTATCCGAGCCACCGCCAGATAGGACTTTCCATTTTCTACCGTACTCATATAGTTTCCCGGAGCTTCCCCGTATATCTTTACCACATCTGCATAGAGTCCCTGCGGAAGAGCTTGTTTCACCCATGATTCATATTCCGACTTTTCCACCAGAGCGGGATGACCGTTCTTCATAAAATCGTCGAAAGCACCTTCTGCATAAGTACTCAGTACAGCCCCTTGTGTCATCAGCAACTTTTCGAATTCATTCTCGGTAGCCGGAAGGTTTTCTACTTTATACCCTTCAGCTTTCAGTCTTTTGATCAGATTATAAAGCGAAGGTACCGTCTCCAAGCCCTGTGCCGTCAGCGAAGATTGTCCTGCCCCTTTGAAATAATAGATCGCCACCCTTTTATCGGCATTCGCTTTTTGTTTCAAGCGGATAAAGTGACTGACAATCCCGGTAAAATTCTTTAAGCGTTCGGGGATCGCTTTGAACAGATACACCCCGTCTTTATCCAATTCCTGGTCATTCACCACATAGGGATAGATCGCTCCATCCAACTCCGGCACAACGACACTTTGCGACATAAATCCGCCGAACATCCCCATCGGATCTTTTTCCCATTCCTCCCGGGTTTGCAGGATCGACAGAGGTGAAAAAAGAGGGATATTCCGTTCTTTCAGCCATTCTACAGCTGCATCGGCCTGCCCCATCACCATACGCCCATGGGCAAAATGAATCACCGCATCCGGCTGGATTTCTTTCAGGAAAGCCAACCGTTTCATATAAGAGGAAATCGGATACACATTCAGGCCGGCACGCTGAAATGAAACGATCAGACTGTCGATATTATCCCGGTTGCCACTGAAAGGATCGTTCAAGCCACCGACAATAGCCACTTTGGGTTGCCCTTCCCGATAGAAACCATGTCCTTTTATATAATTCTCATAATCCGTCACTGTAGAGAAAGAAAGATTTTCATCTAAGTGGAAAAGTACATCCGAAGCACTCTCCACCGCAGTGTCGGCCGGAGTGACGAAGAAAAGCTTCCGGTCGATCTGCCGGCGTATATACCGGGCCATATTCCGGTAATTCTTTTTATTTCCATTCCCGATGTAAGAGGTTATATCAGCCTTGGTGATACTATCCAGGTTACAAATATTATTTTCCGGATTCGTAGCTGCATAAATATAAACAGGAGTTCCTTTATCGGCAGCCTTTTGAAGTTGTTCCCGTTGTCCGGCTGTCATCCGTAATCCCATACCGAAACCCAATACAAAGTCATACCGGTCCAGGCGTCCCAATTCCTCCAGAGGGACTTCTTCATACTTTATAAACTGATCTTCATTCGATTTTATTAAGCTGGTCGTTTGAAAATTTTGAAAATTGACCAGTCCGATCCGGGTAGTAGAAGCCCATTTACTCCAAGCCATCCAGCCACACAACAACACCAGAAGAAGTATAACCGTTCCTATCCACTTTTTGTTTTTTGTCATCTTTTAAAATTTAAACTTTCAATTTCGCTTTTTCACACCATTTGGCCGGCAGTCCCGGGAAGTCCGGATCTGCCAGCCAAATCTGATCGCTCATGTCCTACATTATTTCAACAATGCATATTCTATTTCAGGCCGTCCGCGTTCGGTGCCATCGGTACCGGTCCCGAACTTCGTAAAACGGAGTTTATAATAGTTTCCATAACTATCTTTCAATACATAAAAACGATCTGTTTTCACGCCGGCATTCGTCACTCCCGGCATAGCAGGTGTACGCCAGGTAGTACCGATCACATTGGCTTTCTTTTCAAAATCGGCCTTCGAGGTTATATCCGTTACCTTAAAATTATCGTAGGTAGTCTGTTCATCCACCATGACCACGGCAGTCTCTACTCCTCCTACACTATTAGAAGTAACCACATCCTGTGAAAAAGCAGTCACAGGACCGGAAGCCATTTGTGAAACGGCAGCAGCATAGGCCCACATGATATCCCATTTTTTCCCTTCGGCCTGTGCATCCACTTTCTCACCGGATTCGAGTGAAAGCCCGACAAAATTATAGATCGGATTTTTCGCTATTTCCACGGTCTTCGGTGTCGTATCCCCTACTTTTCCATATTCTACCCGGTATCCTTCGCCATTACGGGTTACTTTCACTTTATACCAAAGACTTCTATTTTCTGTCCCGTCGGTATTGGTCTTGTTATCGGCAGAAGCGACAAAAAAGACTTTATTTTCAGCTGCATTTTCTGCAATCATCCCGAAAGCTGTTTTAGTCAAATCGCCTTCCACATCATCTACCCAGTCGGCGGAAAAATCTTCAGACATCGCTCCGGCCGCAATATTAGGAGCTTTTTGAGCATCTTCGAGTGTCACAGCTGCAAAGTCAGTTTTCTCCGATGCCACAGCTACCGTAGCATAAGACGAATTTAAAATAACCCTGAATTCATCCCCGCAATAAAATCCCAGATTCCAGCTTTTTCTTTTAATTTGTATCTGACTGTTATTGCTCAGATCGACATATACCATATTGGCATATTTTTCGGCCCCGTCATTTCCTTCCAATGTCAATTTTCCTCCGGTAGAAACAATCGGACTAAAGGACAAGTTCATTTCCTGAAGTGTACCGATTTTATAGCCCTCACTCAGCGACAGGGACAGAATCCGAAACTTCACGTTGCCCTCCGGAGATTTACCGTCGGCTTTAGCTACTGTAAACGAGCCGCTAGCCTGCCCCGCAGGGATATTCACCACCACCTGGCCGTTAGTCAGAGCCGGGGTAACGGTAATATCCGACTCGGATACCTCCGTAGAAATCATCTGTACGGTAACATCCAAACTCTCCTTGGTTGCCCGGCTAAGCTTTATCCCCAGGTCTATACCGGTACCATCCATACCGGCATCCGATACGGCAAACTCTACGGAGATATCCTGCATTTTCAAACCATCGTCGTCATCACTACAGGAATAACATCCTAAAAATGCGACACAAGCTAAAAGATAAATTACTTTTTTCATGTTTTATTTTATTTGATTTATACTGATACTAATTGAATTTTCCGTTCAATAAGAAACTCAACCCCACTGACCAACTTCGTCCGCAGCCTAAATAGCTGACAGAAGGCGTATCGTTAGGAGATTCGGCAATTGTCTCGAGTGAAGTCAGATTAAAAAGGTTTTTAACTCCTGCATTCAGATGGAGAAATGAAGTCAGTTTTTGAGTAACTGTAAGGTCACCGGTATGATAGCTTTTCATTCCCCTCAGGTAGATTTCACTTTCTTTCTTATTATCGGCTGTCGTATATTCATGATAATAATACTCTTTTCTTTCGCCAGTGTATTTATAGAACAAGCTGATATCCGTACCGGTCTTTTCGATGTGATAACTGATGCTGGTACTCACTTCGGGAGAATACCGGAATCGGGGCATACTTTTATCCCCGGTAGCATACCGGTTGTAGCGCCCGATCAACGACACATTCAGATTTGCCCGAAGTCCTCCCCAGCTCAACGAATTCTCCAAAGATCCACCTACCGTTTTGTAACGGTCGATATTATAATAGGTATTATAATTCGGAATATCGACATTCTGAGCCAGACTGATCTTATCCCTGAAATCATTATAAAATCCGCTCAAAGTGGTTGTCAGATGTATTTTCTCGCTATGCAATACCCGGTAGGCAACAGACCCCGTAATATTGTGGGAATATTCGGCCTTCAAATCCGGATTCCCGTCTATATCATGATTATCATTGTGGAAAGAGAAATAGAGTTCCTGCAAAGTCGGAGAACGGAATCCATAGGCATAGGACAACCGTAAATCCATATGTTTGGTCAACTTGAATTTGGTCAATACCGAGGGGATAGCTATCGGAGCATCGTAATCGGCAACGATAAAGGTTCGTACTCCGGGACGTAAACTCAGCCATTCCCAGGGTTTATATTCGGCCGAGAGAAAAAAAGCCAGGTCCGAAACTTTCGGTGTACCGTCGATACGTCCGCCTTCACCTTGCGTCCACTGATATTCTACTCCCGGCTGTACACTGAATTCAGGTGCAATATTCCACGCAACCGTAGCCCGGGCTATCCAGGCTTTGTATTGGGTAATGTCCTGACTCGCTTCGGCAGAAGAAAGCCATTTCTCTCCGGTCGACAAATCACTCTCCGTCGTCCGGGTACGCCGTTTATAATCCTGATAAGAAAGAGCTGCATGGACATCCAGACGGTTATCCAGCTTCCAATCCGACTGTAACTGATGGGTATACCTTTTGGTCAGAAAATCTTTATCGGAAACTTTTTCCGGCTGAAGTTCACTCCCATTATTGGGACCGAAAATCTTCTCATCGAGGAAATCCAACCGATACCATACATTCATATTCCGGTTCTGAAATCCGAACATCCCATTCATCAAAGCCTGATCTTTCGGATGCCAGCGTTTCTCCCGGCCGGTCAAATCTCCCTGCCAGCCTCCATGATTATTGCGGGTATATCCCCCATTGACAAAAAGTCCGCTTTTGTGGTTAAATCCCAGATCTATACTCTCATTATGAAGTCCCTTATCTTTAAAAAAATCATACTCTTTCCCCATAGATTCCTCTTGTACCCGGGCTCCCACTCTCCAGGTATTCTCTTCCGAATACCCATCCCCCTTTTTAGTGATGATATTGATTACCCCTGCCAAAGCATCGGTACCGTAAACCACCGACATCGGTCCCTCGACAATCTCTACCCGTTCGATACTATTCACATCCAACTGGCTCAGACTTTGTTTCGTCGCTCCCCGGTCGATCAATGGAATACCATCCAGCAATATTTTGACATTGTTTCCACTCATCCCCATCAATTCGAAATCCGTTTCACCCAAAGCCATATCGTTGGATAACCGGATTCCGATCTCTGTATTCAGCAAAGACTGTACACTGGTCGGCGCTTTCTGACGGATCTGTTCGCTATTGACTGTCCGTACTTTGTATAAAGAATTACGCATCGATTGAGGAGAAAACTGTCCCGTAACCACTACCTGTTCGAGCTGATTGATATTCTCCCGGATTTCAATATCCGCGAAATGATTCTCTTTTCCCTCTTCGATCGTAACGGGAAATTCCCGGCGATGTGCAGCTATGGATTGGACTATCATCGTATATTGTCCTGCCGGAGCCATAAATTCAAAATATCCTTTCCCATCCGAAGTACCTCCGTAAAACGTATTTTTCAATTGGATATTGATAAATTCAGCAGGAACACCATCGGTCGTTATAACATTTCCCGAAACTTTTACTTTTACACTTTTCTGCCCCCAAACACCGGATACAGAACAAATTAATAGGATTGTAATAAAGATATTTTTCAGCATCGCTTTTTAATTTATTGCGATTGCAAAATTATGGGAAGTAAGCTGGGAGGACAATCACCAAATATGGGTATTCTTCCTGTCCGGAATACCTAAGAATAAACAACGCATCACACACAACCAGCTAAAGACCGGTTTCCTTCCTCACTCCGAAAAATCCAAAAAAGAAAATAGCCGAGTTATGCCGGACGAAAGACATCGATTTATTCCCGGGAAGTACTTCTTTCTTCAGCAAAGAAAAAATAAACCCAGGTAGAATCAATACGCTATAATTTCATTTCTACAAGTTCATATTTCCGGTTACCCAGCCCGATAATCTCCGACGTATTCAAGGGTATGAATGCCGTGACACGACTCCATTCGTTCTATCAAGTACACTTTACCGGGATCTCCGGACACATACACCCAATCGACACATGCCTGATCCAGGCCCCCGGAGCAAGTGAAGCCCAAATACCGATATCTCCCGTCTGAGGAGCAGCCGGATGTGCATCACAACCACAATCCACCGACAGGTTATTCGCAATGCTGATATACAAAATACAATCTCCGCAATAGTCGGCAATAGCTTTCGCAGCCTCGGCCATCGATTCCAGGAAATCATCCTGTACCGGAAGATTTCCTCACATCTCTGCCGGATCTTTTGTTTTTACCGACTGTTTCGATTAAAAATTAATATTCATTCCGGCCATCACCGTAGCCTTAGGCATAGGAAATCCGTCGTTGATCTCATACCGTTGTGCCAGTAAGTTCTCTCCCCGGGCCCAGATATGAATCCACGACGCAGCCCGAAACTGTCCCTGCAAATTCCACATCACAAAATCTTCTTTCATATCTCTTCCCGTATTTCCTATTTTTACACCGGTATATAATCCGGCCACATACTGCACACCGGTCCCGGCAGACCAGCGGCCTTTGGAAAAAGTGGCTCCGGCATAAGCCTTGTGCCGGGGAGAAGCCAGTACAGGCTGTTCCATATGCAGATAACTGTAATTGGCATCTACCGACCAGACAGGAGAAAAACGATAAGCAAACTGCACTTCAGCTCCGGTATTTTCGATCTTTCCGGTATTGATATTCATCTGCCTGCCATCGACCGGCATTCTCATAATCAGATTTTCCCCATCGATATAAAAAACATTTACCCCATAAAAAAGCCGCCCATTCATCGAACGCTGCGACCAGGCCAACTCATAATTCCACAGTCGCTCCGGTCTCAAATCGGGATTGGCCGGCCGAAACATATAAAGCTCCCGGATCGTCGGATAGCGGAAACCTTTCCCGGCCATCAGTTTTATCTCTGCATTCGCAGGCAAGTGGAACGACAATCCAGCCTGAGGTACCCATTCGGTCCCCACATGCGAATGATGGTCGATACGTACTCCCAGATCCAATGTCAACCAACGGTAAAGATGTTGGCGAAAATCTACATATCCGGCCATTTCGTCCTGCTTCTTATCGACTTGCGGTTGGCGTTCACCACCATTCACAGGTTGATTCCAGGACTCCCCGCCGAAATGAAAGAAATCGACTCCTGCTGTGAGACGGTTTCCTTTAAAGAGTTGTACACTCTGATACCACGACAGTCCCAGCATATCGTCCCGTGAATTAAAACGATAGTCCAGTGGTTCCCCTCCAACGGCATATCCATCGTTAATCCAATGCTTTCCCCAATTATAGAAGAAACTCAAAGCACCCGAAGTTTTTTCATAATTATTTTCAAGTGCAAAAGAAGTCATACCTCTGGTGATCCGTTGATCATTATCTATCAATGGATCGGTAACCTTACCGGGGTTCGAAGCGTTGAAGTGGGTCAGGTTTACATCAGCCCGTACGTTCCATGCCTGCGAAATCTCATATCCTAATTTCGCATAACCTCCTGCCTGTTCGAATTCCATATCCGGCCGATGTCCGTCGCTCCGGTTACACGAAGCGCTCACCACACTCGTAAAACGTCCGGTTTTCAGTCGGTTCGTTACTTCTGTCTGCAAGGTATTGTAAGAGCCATACCCCAGATTAAAATGGGTTTTCATGCCATCTTCCTGCATTTTACGGGTAACGATATTGATCACACCTCCCATTGCATTCGAACCGTACAATACCGATGCCGGCCCACGCAGGACCTCGACCCGTTCAGCTAAAAACGACTGATAAGCATCGGAAATCGGATGGGCGAAAAGCCCCATATATTGAGGATGTCCGTCGATCAACACCAACAGCCCGGTCGTCGGCACCCCCTCCTGCGGAGCACCACCGACTCCACGCAAAGACATCTGCCCGGCAGCACCTCCCGACACCCCGTATCCCATCATCCCCCGAGAGGTAATAAAAAGCCCCGGCACCTGTTCGGTCAACAAGGGAAGCAAAGAAGATTCATTACTCTGCTCGATCTGCTGGCGCCCCACCACCGAAACCGTCATCGGCAAATGGCGAATGTCGGTCTCATTACGCGTACCTGTCACTACCACCTCATCGATCGTATACGACCTGCCCTGTGGCAGACTGTCTCTTATCTCCTGGGCCCGGATAAATCCGCCCGGTAGCAGTAAAACTACTGCAAATAAAATATCAACTACTTTCATTTTCAGATATTGGATCATTTTGAATATATTCCGTCACCACGAATTACTTCTTATTCGGTTACAAAAATAGAAAATAGGTTTCATCCGGTTTGTATCTATTTTACCTGATTTATTACCAATATTACATACCTCTTATTACTTACAACAGCTTATAATAATTCCTGAAATCCTTATCACCTTTGAAGAGAGATCACCACTCCAAAGATTTTCTTTGTTTCATTCGATAATAACACCAACCGAAAATATCTGCCAAAAACCATCCGATAGGAATAGACCACCAGATTCCCCATACACCTATACCCGGAATAGCAGCTAAGGTATAAGCCAGGGCCACCCGGACACCCAGGGATATAACGGTCAACACGACAGACATTCCGGGTCTCCTGACAGCACGATAGAAACCATATAATAAAAACAACCAACCAATGCCACAATAAAAAGCTCCTTCAATCCGTAAATATTCGACACCGATAGAAATAATTTCCGTTTCATGTGCCGGAATAAAGATAAGCATCAGTGGCCTGGCCAAAACAAAAACGAGTACAGAAATAATAAGGCAAAAAATAAGGGTAACCCTAACGGCGACCCGGATTCCTTTGCGGATACGTTCGTGTTTTCCAGCTCCGAAATTCTGAGCGATAAAAGTAGAGAAGGCATTTCCGAAATCCTGAACAGGCATATAAGCAAACGAATCGATTTTAACTGCCGCAGCAAAGCCAGCCATAACAGCCGTTCCAAAGCTATTGATCAGTCCCTGCACCATCAATATACCGAAATTCATGACAGATTGCTGGGCACAAGTCAGCGAAGAATAGGTTGAAATTTCTTTGACCGTAGCCCACTTTAGTTGCATATTCTGGCGGGAAACCCTGAAATCCGGAAACCGGTAAAGGCTATAGAAACAGAGTCCGATCCCCGATACCGCCTGAGCGATGACCGTAGCCAGTGCCGCTCCGCGGACTCCCCAACCGAAAGACAGAATAAAAACCAAATCGAGCACAATGTTAAGAACAACAGCTACAGCCAGAAAGACCAAGGGCAGGACAGAATTCCCGACAGCCCGGAGTAAGGAAGCATAATAGTTATAGAGAAAGGTAAATCCGATTCCCCCAAAAATAATCCACAAATAATCCCGCATAAGGATATATACTTCAGCCGGGACCTGCAGTAACCGCAAAATAGGATCGATCCAGACAAAAACCGCAATATTCAGCAATAGCGTAATCACCCCGATCAATACCAGAGAGACAAAAATACTACGTTTCAAAGCTTCATGATCCCTGGCTCCGTACTGAAGTGAAAAAACAACCCCGCTTCCCATACATAAGCCCAGGAGGACCGAAGTCAGAAAAATCATCAACGTATAGGCCGACCCCACAGCAGCCAAAGCCTTGGCTCCCAAAAACCGACCGACGATCAATGTATCGGCGATATTATAGAACTGCTGTAACAAATTTCCCAATATCATCGGAACAGCAAACCACAACATCCCCCATGTAATATTTCCGGTCACCAGACTGTGTGTTTTATTTCTCCCTTCCATCTGTACCCTCTCTATCGATAAACGCCCATCCTGCATAATACACGACTAAATTCAGACCTGCAAAAGTAGGAGAAAAAAGGCAACTCCTGCCCTTAACTGATGTCGAAATTTCAAAAGATCGCGGCCCACAACAAAAAAAAGTAAAGTATATCGAAATTTATTACAAAGGTTTAGGGGATGTGTTTGTTCTGTTTCTCAAATATTTGCTAAATTTGCCGAACGGTATAGCTGTTTTTAGTCAGGTGCATCGATAATATTGATCTGATTTGTTTTAAGTGGATTACAAAATGGAAACTTCCGAAAATATAAAAAGTTACTATCAGGATTACATCAGCATATATAAGGATGAGACCGATAGACTAAAACAATTCAAAACCTTTATCGATAAAACAGAATCGGATCAATTGTTCGACCGTAAAAATTTTGTCGGCCATATTACCGGCAGTGCGATTATTTTTGATTACAAAAATTCCAAAGTACTTTTAATCAAACACATCATACTTCAACGTTGGTTACAACCGGGAGGCCATATTGAAAAAACGGACGCTTCCATTCTGGATGGTGTTTACAGGGAAATCTTCGAAGAAACGAACATAGCCAAAGACGATTTGATGTTGATTTCTCCTATCTTCGGAAAAAAATTCCCCATCGACATCGACTCGCATCCCATCCCCGAGAATCCGGCCAAACACGAAAAACAACACTTTCATCACGACCTCCGCTATTTTTTTATTTACAAAGGAGAAAAGATCACGGAAGAAAGCGAAAACTTAAAGTGGAGTGATGTATCCAGTTTATCCAGCCAGGTCACCTTCCTGAAATTAGTAAAAAAAATATGGGACCTGCTCGATATCGATTTGAATACGAGATTATTTTATGAAAATATCATCTCAAAGGCCCGGACAACCGGCGAAAATTATATTGCTGTCGTCGTTTCCCATATCATCCCCGATGCCGTTCATTACTTAAGGGCCATCGATACGATCGTCCCCATTCAAACGATCGTCCCCAAGCCCAACTCGATCGACGAAAAGACTTACACGATCGTTCGGAAGGATTTTAAAATTTCGCATGTATACCGGGAAGACATGGCTCAGGATACAGAAAACGAAGTGATCAGAATCCTGGAAAACACGGATGAAAAAATCCTGCTTTTCGATATTGGCGGATATTTCGCCCACATCCACGAGACCTGGCCTGTAACTATCCTCGAACGGATTGCTTTAATCATCGAAGATACCGAGAACGGCTATCAAAAGTATGAACATGTAATCGGAGACTCGGAGCGCAAGAAGCAGAACTACCCGTTTAAAGTCGTATCTGTAGCCAGAAGTCCTTTAAAAGAAAACGAAGACTTTCTAGTCGGTCAGTCCGTCTTTTTTTCGGCAGATGCCCTGATGAGAGAAGACGGGAAATTGATCCAATACCTGAAATGCGGAATTTTAGGTTATGGAAAAATCGGTCGGTCGATCGCCTCCCATCTCTTGCAGAGAGGAGTAAAACCCGCAGTTTACGATACCAATCCACTGAAAAGAGTATCGGCATTCAATGAACTTAACCGGATTCCGGACCGGGACTCCATAATAAAGGAATCGGACATTCTGTTTTCTGCCACAGGCAACAAATCCCTCAAAATCGAAGATTTCAGGGAATTGAAAAACGGATGTTATATCTTTTCCGTCACGTCTTCGGATGACGAACTGGAATTGGAATTTACCGGAGAATATGAAAAGCAAGAAGTAAGAAAACATATATTCAAATATTCGAATGAGAATATGAACTATTTTTTCCTGGTGAACGACGGGAATGCCGTTAATTTTATTTATAATGCCGTTATGGGAGATTTTATCCATTTGGTCAGGGCTGAAATGATATTGGCGATCAACGGACTGCCCGGTTATGCGCCCGGAAAAATTTCGACGGTCCCTACCGACATCAGAGAAAATATTGCGGAAAGCTGGTTAAAAGTATTCGAACCTTAAAATAAACAGAGATATAGTATAAATTAATAGAACATATGATCATATCTGGATTAGAAATTAAGAACATGCTGAACAAGGAGATATTCATCGAGCCTTTCGACGACTCGAGATTAAATCCGAATAGTTATAACCTGAGATTACATAACGAATTGCTGGTATACGATTCGCATGTATTGGACATGAAAGTTAAAAATGAGACCAAGACCATCTCGATTCCTCCCGAGGGCCTGGTGCTCGAGCCCGGAATCGTGTATCTCGGCAGAACCGTCGAATATACCAAAACCCTGAATCATGTCCCGATGCTCGAAGGCAGATCGTCGATCGGACGTCTGGGAATATATATACATGTCACCGCCGGTTTCGGAGATGTGGGTTTTTCGGGTTATTGGACTCTGGAAATATCTTGTATTCAACCGGTACGGATATATCCGAACGTCGAAATATGTCAAATATTTTATCATACGATTTTAGGAGATTGCTCCAAAATGTATAAAAGTAAATATCAAAATAACGAAGGCATTCAGGCAAGTAAAATGTATGAAGAATTTCAATAAACCATTCATACAAAATCATCGACGGACGATCCGACAATAAGAAAACTTTACAGTAGCGAATATGAAAAAAATAATAGCCCTGGTGGGCATGAGCGGTACAGGAAAAAGTGAAGCGACTAATTTTCTGAAAGATCAATTTAATTTCGATCTCTTTTACTTCGGCGGTATTGTTCTCAACGAAGTCAAAAAGAGGGGTCTGGAAATCAACAATGAAAACGAGAAAATGGTAAGAGAAGATTTAAGGCGCCAACATGGCAACGGCGTATTGGCCAAAATAGCTTCGGAAACCATCGCAAAAACCGATTCGACCATTCTTTTGGACGGCCTCTATAGCTTTACGGAATATAAAATATTGAAAGAGTTATATCCGGAAAACTTTATCGTAGTAGCTATCCATTCCGATAAAGCATTGAGATATGAAAGACTCGCCCAAAGGAAATTCAGGCCATTGACCAAAACCGAAGTCGACCGGCGCGATTATACCGAGATCGAGAATATCGAAAAAGGTGGTCCTATCGCTATAGCCGATTACCATATCCTGAATAACGGCGACGTTTCGATACTCAGACAAAATCTACTGGAATTAATGGACAAAATACTCACCGATGATAACAGCAGGTAAAGTATCTGAAACGCTGGTTTTAGATGGAATCAAATGGGGAATGGGAATTCTTTTAGTACTCTTGTACGGCTCTGTTCATTCCCAATTGGAACAGTATAATCCGATCATTATCTATACGTCGCTGATTCTGTATATACTGTTGTTTTTAGCAGACTTTATTCCTTCTTACCGGCATAAAGAAAAAACCGATATCCAGTTTAAATTATTCTTATATATAGGTTCTCTGTGCCTATTTTTCATTCTGGTTTTCTTGCTCAAAGCTCCCCAATATACAGCCAGTCATACACCCTTCATCATTTCATTCTGTTTTTTTATCACGGGAAGGTTACTCCTCGAGTCCAACCTGAACAGAATGATACAAAGAGAAAAAAAATTAATTAAATCGCTGGGTTTTGCAGCGACAGGCATCCTGATTGAAAAACCAGGCGGAGACGCAGTGAATTTTATCATTATTTTAAATAAAAATTTGAGGCAGGGAAAAGGATTATGGGTTCCACCCGGAGGCCATTTCCTGCCTTATATTGATAACCCCGGGACAAAATTAAAAAATAAAATTTACGAGGAAATCGGGGTGGATTGTGAGGTCATGTGTGAAGAAGGGCAAAAACCATCCGAAGTACACGACACCATAACCAACGAAGTAGAGTGGCTCGTTCCACCTGCATTCCTATTGAAAGAATTTCTCCCGGACCAGTGCAAACAGCACCATTCCCATCATTTTGATTTAATCTATCTTTGCACTACCGATGGCAAAGTAAAAAATAAAACATGTAAGTATAAAAGCAGCGCTCTCGTCCGGATCCCGCTAAAAGAATGCCTGGACAGCTTCGAAGCGACAGAACGTGCATTGAATAAAAAGATTCGGGAAAAAGCTAATGAATTGGGATTGGAAACTTATTCCAGAAATGAAAATGTATCCAGAGATTTAATCTGGCGGCTCCATTTAGCTGCCAATAAATACCTGAGTAATCAGAAATAAAAGGGGACATCATCTACCCCTGCTTGCAGACTTTTATCTCTTATACAAAACATTGACGCTTTTAATCGCTTTAGTACTCCGGTTATTTACAGTGGACTTTATACACTTCTCGGATTCTTTTATTAGCTGTTAGTAAAAATCTACATATCGTCTTGAAGTCATTCATACTTTCCTTAAATTCTGCTGACCTCATAAAAAGCAACTCAAAGCCGAAAGCCCAAAAGAAATGGTCTTTTAAATTACTCCCAATGCAGGACAAGATGCTCAGGGTGGTAGTCTACCGATTGCCTTGGTATTACGATTTTGTAAACAACGAAGTATTACAACACTGGATTTAATAGCTTTGCCTGAACAATGGGACAAGAAGTTTGAATGGCATAACTTGAAAGGAGCAAATAGCTATCACGATAAGATGAAATAATATCCGTCATGTTCGTGCATTAAAAACGGTTTTAAATATAGCTATTCAGGGTAATGTCGGTAATCTTGAAACCTATCCTTTTTCAAACCGCTATGGAACAATGACCGGAAAGAAAATTTTCAGCTCGTAATCTTCTTTTTCCATTCAATACAAGCTTTCATTTTTATTCCTTATTTTTGTAATCAACTAAAAATATGGCAACATGAATAGTAAGTTGGTTGATTTATTAAGAGAAGTGGATTCATTGAAAGTGCGGTTATCTTCTTTGCGTCCTTTGCCAGTAGAGGCATTAAAGAAAATTCAGGATGCTTTAGATATCGAGTACACTTACGAGAGTAACCGTATAGAAGGAAACACGCTTACCCTACAGGAAACGGCACTTGTTGTCAACGAAGGAATCACTATCTCTGGTAAATCCATGCGTGAACACCTGGAGGCAATCAATCATGCAGAAGCTATTGACTATATAAAGGAGGTTGCTAAACAGGATATTGAAATAAGTCAAAGAACGATCAAGGAGATTCATGCACTTGTATTACACGGTATAGATAGGGAGAACGCCGGAAGTTATAGAACCGTACCCGTGATGATCTCGGGTAGTACTCACGTGCCGCCTAAACCTTATTTGTTGGAGAAACTAATGGAAGATTTCATGCTGGCATTTCAACGCATGGAAAAAGAAAATGTTCATCCAGTTATTATCGCCGCCTATTTACATGATGAACTGGTGAGGATACATCCATTTATAGATGGCAACGGGCGTACTTCTCGACTTCTGATGAACCTCTACCTGTTACAGAAAGGTTATACCATTGTTACCCTGAAAAGTGATAATGATATGAAGTTACGTTATTATAAAGCTTTGGAGTCTTCTCACACAGAACAACAACATGATGATTTTTACTTGTTGGTTACCGAAGCTGAAAAAGCATCTTTAGAGAGGTATATTTCTATTCTGGGATAAAAGTAATTTTATGAACCTATAAATGGTGAATCGGGATAGAAAGTTTAGAGATATTCGTGAGTTTAATTTCCTTGTGTGGTAAAGTTGGACATAGAATGTCGAATCAATATATTATCATAGACATAAATATCTGATATTCTGATATATTTAACTAGTTTATTCCTATAAAATTGCATGAGAAAGGAAAAACCACCGATTCAGAATGGTTTGGTGTGGAACACTATCCCATTCTCCATGAAATGGATTTATTCAGGCATGTAAACATGGAGAGATTAAAAATGTTATATCCTGATATTTTTGGAAAGTCCCAAAAGTGAGTTCAAAATGAAAAAGTAGTACCCTTATTGAAGTATGAGATACTACTTTGATTATTCTTATCATTTTATTTTTGTTAATCTCGCAGAGATCTTTTCATTAAAAATACTTGAATATTCCTGTTCAAATTTATCTCTTATCGTTCGATCTTTGATATTTAATGAAGTTGAAAGATATCCCAGTTTTCTTCTATTCATTTCAATAATTTCAGACCATTCCATAATATATATTTCAATATCTTTTCCTGTTTTGCGTTCATACAAAAATGGTTGGTCATAGTTATTGCGTGCTGCTCTTAATTTAGATTGTGCATAAGCTGTTAATTTAGAAGAAATTAATATGAATTTGTATTTAACCCCCTCTTTGGGTAAACCTGGATAAGTTTCAATAGTAAAAGCATAGTCATCTATTTGTTGAATTTCTTTGCGACTTATAGCACAAGTTGGTGCTTTTAATTCAACAATCATAATCTCTTTTTTTCCATCATCTAATATTTTTTGATTCAAAAAGAATAAATCAGTAATATTATCTAATCCTTCAATATTTGTAATATCAATAAGGTTATCATCTTCTTTGGTCGGCTTGTATTCGAAATATTTGCATCGCAAATTTTCTAATATATTACCAATCTTTTTATCAGACCAAAGAACTGGACATCCATTATAAGCTTCCCCAAAAAGCCAAAGTTCTTTTTCAACAATTTTATGTAATTGACTTCTCTCTTTTATTACTTTTGAAATATCTCCATATATTAACTCATGTAAGAAATCCAAAAATTCTATTTTAGAAGCGACTTGCGTTGCAAAAGCCACAACATCCTCAATATCTGTTTTTTCTAAAAGTGAATAAAATTTCGAGAAACCATCATCTGATAGTTTTATTAATTTTTCAAAAACACCTTCAATAACTCCATTACCAATAGCCCTATCAATTAGAGGATATAAAAGTTCTCTAATCTTATCATCTTTTTTTAATATTTTGTACTCATCTTCTACTAAATATGCGATTTTTTTAAATAACACTTCTTGTGTTGTACTGGCAGGGTATGTGTTTTTATATGGATACGAATGATCTATTTCTAAGCATTTCACAAACTTATCGAATCGCTTATTTCTTGCTTTAAAAAAATCATTAATCACATCTTTAATTGTGTCTTTTAAATGTTTAATTTCATCTTCTCCCAAAACATCTAAATCAAGATTTCTAAATAAGTCACTATTAAACATTGAAGAGTTTAAATAGATATACCACGTACCAAGATCGGGTGTATACCAATCAGAGGAATAAGTATATCCATGAGCGACTGATAGTAAGCCAGCATTCTTTATACAGAAAAATACTTTTACTTTATTAATAGATAACTTAATGTTATAAAAACCAAATTCTATTACATGATGGATATCTCGTTTGGTGACAAAATCAATATTTTTGAAAAAAGGTTGCCCAATAATAAACTCATCCTTTTGAATTACCTCATTGTTTATAAAAAAGGAAATATTATTACTGATGCGTTAATTTTAAAATAAACTTAGTTCTTTGATATTTTGGTTTTGATTGAGTAGTTGATCTGCTGGTCTTGTGAGCAAATCCCTAATATTCATACGTTCAAAAACGGATACTCTGAGTAACATTTCTACCTCTGTAATGGAGTAATCGCTTCCACATTTGGCTTTGATTATTGCCACGAGTAGGTATGTGCAAATCGCAACCCAAAGTTGAATCTTAACTGCATTTTCGGAATGTCCCCACAAAGCTTTGATTGTAAGGTTTCCTTTGATCCATTTAAAGAAAGTTTCTATTTGCCATCTGTTTCGATAGATATTAGCTATCTGCAAGGCGCTTATATCAGAATTATTGCTGATAAATTCCAGTTCCTCGTCATTCTCCAAGTCATAATATTTGACTAAACGGAATGGTTTTGGATAGAACTTCTTTGGTTGGTATCCTGTCAGTCTGATGGTATGATCACCCCGAAGTCCAGTATTCTCATCTATGTTGTAGTTAGTTTCAATGACTTCATACTTCATATTCTTTTTGGCTCTGGTTACAAAATAAGCGTTGTTGGTATGAATACGATATAAAGCCTCAAAATCAACGTATGCTTTATCCATCACATATATTGCCCATTGTGATATATCCATGATATCCAACACGTTGCTATCATGATATTTACCATGAGTGATATGAATAAAGGAAGGAATACTGCCTCGTAAATCCAAAAGAGTGTGCATTTTGACAGCACCTCTTTCGTATTTACCAAATGCCCAGGACATCAACTTTATACTGCATGATATTGTTGTGGAGTCCAATGCAAAGATCTCCCATTCAGGTAGCCAGACATCTGGAATATTTTCCTTTTCATAAAGCGGTCTTGCCATTTTTATCAAGACGGCCCCCAACTCTTCGAAGATGTGATAATCTCTATTTTCTCCAGCTCTTGAAAGAGATGATTCGTTCACCGTTTGGCGAAAGCCAAGATGATATAGCCATTTTTCATGAGCTTTGAAACATAGACAAATATCTCGCAGAGAATCACATGCTGACAGTTGGGCAAAAATCAGATGTAGCAGATGATTGTAGCTGGTTAAATGTCTGTATCGATAATCGCCCTTGTACTTATTGACAATTTTGTCGAACTCGTATCTAGGAAGAAAATCAATGACTTGAGAGAAGATAAACTTACCTTTATTCATAATCTTGCAGTGTTGAAACCGCAAAATTACTTACTCAAATCAAATCAAAAAATCAAAGAACGAATATAAATAACTATATATTAACAACTTAAATAACTTAGATGCGAAGTTAACGCATCACTAATAAGGAAATATTATTATTAAATATCTCTATGGGATATCTCTCAAAAATTGCTTGACGAATATTTGTTTCTGAAAATTCAGTTGATATTTTGTTTTTTCTTGCAATTTTTTCCTGTGAATTATGATAGATATCTCTAATTATTACTTTATAATAAGTATTATGCTCACCTTCTAGAAAATCATAATCTACATTAAAATTAATCGATTCTAGTTGGCAATCAATCAATTCATTTGCATTTATTTTAAAATTTACCCATGAATACTTTCCAAAGCTATTATCATATGCAATTGTTTCGATTTCCATATTTGCACCAATTTGCAATGCTCCAAATCGTCCAATTCCTTGTCCTCCTTCTTTGACTGCTGTTCCAATATCTAATATGCGTTTCTCAAATTCCGAAAAAGGAACACCGCAACCATTATCTTTTATTACAATAGATTTAATTGTTGAAGGAACAAACCCAGAATTATCATAGTCAATGTTTAAATTTATCCGGGTAGATTTTGCTTGCAATGAATTATTAATCAATTCACATAAGGCATTAAAAGTAGTTTTGTAATTTGTTAGAATACCTTTAATAAGCCTTGTATTGGTAGTCAATCTTTTTATAATAGAATGAGGCATACGTGTAAATTATAATGTAAACTAGGCAAAGGTATGAAATAAATCATATATTCAAGATGTACAAAAAAGAATTTGAACAATCCTATTTTTTTGTAGTCAAATTTTGTTATATGTAAATTAAAGTTAGTGAATAATAGCCAGAAGATACATTGTTATATACCATTCTGGCTAGAACTCACCTTACTTGATTTATCAACTTTAAATGTAGCTAAAGTAAATTACTCATGGCTTCATCTATCTGTTCATTCTCAAAACTATCAAGATAGATTTGTGTGGTAGTCAAATCGGAGTGCCCCATTAATTCACTGATTAAAGCAATATCGACACCAGAACGTTTTAATATCGTGGCAAATGAATGCCTTGCAACATAGGTTGTCAGATTGTCGCTGATCTCCAATTCCTGTGCCAATTCTTTTAACTCCCGATTAATTTGCGCACAGACCTTATGAATCCGGTTGGCTTTTCGTTGGGGTGTTTTATGAACCCTTGCATCAAAGATCGGGAATAAATAAGTTGCTTTTTTCCGGTGGTAGGCATATTTATCAATGATTTCCTTTGCTTCTTTTCCGATTATTCCTTTCACTTCACCATGGGTTTTCTGTCGAACATAGGAAAGACTTTGTCGGTTGATATTCTCCATTGTCAGATTGGCAATATCTACAAATGGGATGCCTGCACATAAATAGGAAAACTTGAAAATGTCACGGGCTAGCTGACGTATATAGGTTGCGTTGACTGTTTCCGTTGTGATTATTCTCATGATTTCTTCTTTAGATAGGGAACGTTTCCTTGTCTTCGTATTGAATCTGTTGATGTTAAAGTCTTTAAATGGATAAGATTTGGCGGATGTTGCTTTGGCTTCTATTGCTTTATTATATGCACTTCGCAAGGTTCGGAACTGTAAACTGATAGTAGTCTCTTTGTTCTTGTTACTTCGTTGCCATTTTTCATATCGTTTCAGCCAATCAACATCAATATCACTGAATAAGATGTTTAGTTTATTGTGCGTAAAGGCTTTGAGTGAGTTTAATGAGTTAGTATAAATAGATTTATTTCCTGTTTTTCCTGCATCTTTGAAGTTTTGGATCAGTTCCTTATAGAAATCGATAACGGTTTTAGGTTCATACTTCGCTTTTTTATTTTCAACCAATGACGATGCCGTATAGTCTTTTGCTCCGCATTAAGTTCAAGTATTTCTTTTTGGTATTCGGCTTTCTTGTCAAGAATGATTTTATTTATCAGGTCTTTATTGAGACATTTCGGTTTAGGTTCATTCTTGGTAAAGTCCCAAAGTTGGGGATGAATGGATAAACCGATGCTTACCAGTTTTCTTTTGCCGTCTTTGTGAATTCGTAACATTAATGGACTTTCACCGTTTGATAGTGTCTTGTATTTATAGCAAATAACTGAAATAGAGGCTTTCATACTAAAAAAAATGGTTGATGTCTCGGTTGACGTTGACAGCCCCAAACCACGAAAAACCACAAAATAAAAAAGGTAGCTACTTTCGTAGCTACCTCATTCAGAGAGCGGAAAACGGGACTCAAACCCGCGACCCCCAGCTTGGA